>Ga0222422_100111_pt1 | contig 75735 bp, 65 predicted proteins | sample 3A1ome_FD_182469 | JGI IMG/M metagenome (GOLD analysis project Ga0222422, IMG submission 182469) | Enriched microbial communities from leaf-cutter ant dump, University of Wisconsin, Madison, United States - 3A110A (version 2) | ecosystem: Environmental > Terrestrial > Nest > Insects nest > Nest...
ATAACTAATAACTAATAACTAATAACTAATAACTAATAACTAATAACTAATAACTAATAACTAATAACTAATAACTAATAACTAATAACTAATAACTAATAACTAATAACTAATAACTAATAACTAATAACTAACAGTTAAGAGGGAAAAACCAAAAGTTAAGGAAATTTCTTTACAGGGAAAGGAACCCGGCTACTGTATTTTACCGAAGCAGTTCATTAAAATTGGCTTTATTGGCCTCAAACGCAATTTCCTTTTGTAAGAAGGCTGATCGTTACTTACATTTACGGGATATTACTACCTTAACCCTACCAATTAGTGCATGGCAAACGGTCTATTTCAGCGAAAAAATATTGATCAGGCGGTACAAGATGCTTCAGATGAAGGCCACGGCCCGAGCCTGGAGCGGGTGCTTTCGGTAAAAGATCTGACCTTCTTCGGTCTTGCCGCCATAGTGGGGGCGGGTATATTCAGCACCATCGGGAAGGCTACTTTTGCGGGTGGCCCGGCAGTATCACTGCTTTTTATATTTGTTGCCGTGGCCTGTGTGTTTACGGCCTTAAGCTATGCCCAGTTTGCTTCTACGGTACCGGTAAGCGGCAGCGCCTATACCTACGCCTATGTAACCTTCGGTGAGCTTTTTGCCTGGATCATCGGCTGGGCGCTGGTGTTGGAGTATGCAGTTTCCAATATTGTGGTGGCCATCTCCTGGTCAGAATATTTTGTGACCATGCTGGAGAATGTTTTCCGGATACACTGGCCCCGGTGGCTGGCCATCGACTCTTTTACGGCCTCCAAGGCGTACCATGATGTAATCCAGGCCACGGCTGCAGGCACTTTGTCTGAGCTCCCCACCCATTCGATCCGGCTGGCCCAGGTATACGAAAACGCGCCTTCTTTGGCCGGCATCCGGATACTGATGAACCTGCCGGCGGCCATCATTACCGTTTTGATCACCTGGCTGATCTACATTGGTATCAAAGAATCGAGGAACGTATCGAACCTCCTGGTATATATTAAAATAGCTATTGTGCTCCTGGTGATTGTGGGAGGCGTTTTTTACGTGGACACGGCCAACTGGACGCCCTTTGCTCCTAACGGCGCCAAGGGAGTGATGATGAGCGTGGCGGCGGTGTTTTTCTCCTTTATCGGTTTTGATGCCATTTCCACTACGGCTGAAGAAACCAAAAACCCCCAGCGCGACCTGCCCCGCGCCATGATCTATGCACTGATCATTACCACGGTGCTGTATGTGCTGATTACCCTGGTGCTGACCGGTATGGTGAGCTATAAAGAGCTGGGGGTGAATGACCCGCTGGCTTTTGTTTTTGAGAAGCTGGGCATGAAATGGATGGCCGGGGTGATTTCGGTGAGTGCGGTGATTGCCATCAGTAGCGCTTTGCTGGCCTTCCAGGTGGCGCAACCGCGGATATGGATGGTGATGAGCCGCGACGGCCTCTTGCCCAAAGTATTCGGGGAGATTCACGCCCGGTACAAAACGCCCTGGTTTTCAACGTTGGTAACCGGTGTGCTGGTGGCGGTTCCGGCTATGTTTCTGAATATGGAGTTTGTGATTGACCTGACCGCCGTAGGAACGCTGTTTGCGTTTATCCTGGTATGCGGGGGCATATTGTATATGGATCACACGGGCATCAGCCAGCGGGCGAAGTTCCGGGTACCGTATGTTAACGGGAAGTATTTTATTATTCCTCTCCTGGCTGTGGCCATCTGGATAGTGTATGCGCATTTCGGGGTGGAATACCTTAATTTTATGGTGCACCCGCTGTACGGCATCTTCTGGCTTACCTGGGCCGTGCTGGGTGTGCTGGCATTCCGGTATAATTTTTCATTGTTACCGGTGATCGGCATCCTGGTTAACCTGTACCTGATGGCTGAGCTGGGCACCAGTAACTGGACCATGTTCATTATCTGGCTGATCATCGGGATGGTGATCTATTTTACGTACGGATTTAAGCACAGTAAGCTGCGAAAAAATCAGAGGGAATATTGAAGAGAGGCGCTTGGTTCTCGTCTTCGCTCGAACTGACAGGAACCGGCGCTACTTGCCAGTTCGAGCCTGTGCGGCCCGGCTTGATGAGAGGCATTTGGTTCTCGTCTTCGCTCGAACTGACAGGAACCGGCGCCGCTTGCCAGTTCGAGCCTGTGCGGCCCGGCTTGAAGAGAGGCATTTGGTTCTCGTCTTCGCTCGAACTGACAGGAACCGGCGCTACTTGCCAGTTCGAGCCTGCGCGGCCCGGCTTGACGAGAACCGCATTTTTATTACCTCCCGAAGTCGTCCTGCACCCGTACGATATCGTCTTCGTCAGAAGGATTATTTTTATCCGTGTGCTGCCAGATTTCGGCTACAATGCCCCAGCCGTTGGTACCCAGCAGCCGGTGCCTTTCTCCGCATTTAAGATTGATGACCTGCCCTACACTTAAAGGAATGGCCGGGGTTTCTTCATCGGTAGAGGATATAACCACTCCTGCTACCCCGTGGATCAGCTTCCAGATTTCCGCCCGGCGGTGGTGATACTGCCAGGAGAGCCGCTTATCAGGAGCCACGATCAGGATCTTCGGACTGAGCTTCTCAAAGCCCGAAAAATCATCCAGGGTAAGATGGGAAAAGAATTTAGCGATAAATTCAGGTGCCTGGCTCTCGTCGAGCACAAAAAAGCCTCCCCAGGGGCGTGACATGTCTTTGTTTACGATACGCAACTGTTCTTTTTCCAGAAAAGATTCCACTTCACTGAAAACTTCCTCTTTGGTACTTCCTAAGTGTATATTCATATCTGTATTTTTTTCACTTTTAAAATCAGTAACCGAAACCCTGCAGCTTGGCTTTTTTCTGGCGCCAGTCGGGCTCCACTTTAATGTATTGTTCCAGGAAAACCTTTTTTCCGAAAAACTTTTCCATTTCCTCTCGGGCTTCAATGCCTACTTTTTTGATGCGTTCGCCTTTGTGGCCCAGCAGGATAGCGCGCTGGGTAGAGCGTTCCACGTAGATCTCGCTGGAAACCCGGATCAGGTCGTCAGATTCCTTAAAGGCGGTGATCACCACCTCGCAACTGTAGGGAACTTCCTTTTTGTAGTTAAGAAATATCTTTTCCCGAACAATTTCTGCCGCAAAGAAGCGCTCCGGCTTATCGGTCAGCTCGTCTTTCGGGAAATACGGCGGGTGAACAGGAAGATAGGTAAGTATACTGTCCATGAGCTCGGCTACACCCGTTCCGTTCAGGGCCGAGAGGGTCAGGATCTGCGCGGGCTGAAAAATATTCTTCCAATGAGTGATTTTCTCGTCAATGTCTTCGGCGGTGGCCAGGTCGGTTTTGTTGATGATCAGCAGGATAGGGCATTCCGTTTTTTTCAGCCGGTCTATCACATCTTCTTCATCGTATTTCTCGTAGATGTCGGTAACAAAGAGGATCACGTCTCCGTCTTCGATAGATCCGTGCACAAATTCCATCATTGATTTGTGAAGCTCGTATACGGGCTTGATAATGCCCGGCGTATCGCTGTATACCAGCTGGAAGTCAAAGGCCGGCGTTTCACCGTTAACGATGCCCATGATCCGGTGGCGGGTGGTCTGGGCTTTGGAGGTAATGATGGAGAGCTTTTCGCCCACCAATTGATTCATCAGTGTGGATTTTCCCACATTGGGCTTTCCTACAATGCTTATGAAACCGGCTCTGTGTTCTTTCATATATCTAAAGAGTTCCGAGTGAAGAGTTCTGAGTATTGTTTCTTTGACTGGGGACTGCCCTGCAGGGCTTTGCCTGCGTCATTTTCTCATACTTCTTCGCTCACTGCTCATGGCTATTTCACCGTAAACCGGTCATCGATCATCCGGTTCTGGAATTGCTGGATATAGGCTTTAAAGTTTTTTTCCAGCATTTCTGCCGCAGCCTTATCCGAATCCAGCAGGTTTTCCTTCAGCAACTTGTCGGTTTTATACCGGTAAAGCCCCACCGGTTTGTTGCCGGCATCCATTTTAAGCAGGTAATCGCCGTAAATGTACTGATAGTTTTCATATTTATTAACGGCAAAGTCTTTGGTTTTATCAGAAAGCAGGTTTTTCCCGAAAGAAATAAAGGGCTGATCGTACTGCAGGATCTGCAATACGGTAGGCATGATGTCGGCCTGCTGGAAAACCCGGTCTGATTTCCGGGAAAGGTCCAGTCCGGGAGCATAGAAGAAAACGGGTATCCGGAATACGCCCACGCTGTTCCTGAATTCAGGCAGGTCGCATTTGGGCGAGGTATGGTCAGCACTGATAACAAATAGCGTATTGTTGAACCAGGGTTCGTGCCGGATGCTCTCAAAAAGCTTACGCAGACCGTCATCGGTATAGGCAAAGGCCTTGAAGATGGGATGCGGGCCGGCCGGGTATTTGTTTTCCGCCTCTTTCGGCACCTTAAACGGATCGTGTGAGCTCACCGTAAACAGGGTGGTAAAGAAGGGCTGCGGGAAGGTCTTCAGCGTTTTGCTGAAGTAGGCCAGGAAGGGCTGATCCCAGATACCCCAGATGCCGTCAAACTGGGAGTTGTCACCGAATTCGTCTTTCCCGTAATAATGATCGATTCCCATCAGGTGGGCAAACGACTGAAAGCCCATCGACCCGTTTGGCGCACCGTGAAAGAAGGCCGTATAGTACCCTTTGTCTCTCAGGATCTGGGGAAGGCTGTAGATTTTGTTGGAAGAGTATTTTGACAGCACATAAGGCTGCGTATAGCTGGGAATGCTGCCCCAGATGGCGGGCAGGGCCTCAATGGATTTTTTGCCGTTGGCAAAGCTGTATTCGGTGTAAAAAGATTTCCTGCGGAGAGAGTCTACAAAAGGCATGAACCGGTTGGTAGAGGGGTCGGTGTTGGAAACCGAGGAGGCCTCTTCGCTGAAGCTCTCCAGTACCAGGACAACCACGTTCATTTTGCGGAAATCGCCCCGGGTTTCGGCCTGCTGAACAGGATTGAAGTATTCTTCAAGCTCTTTTTCGTCTGAAAAGTAGCTGTATTTTTCAAGACGGGTCTCGGCGATGGTCCTGAAAATGCTGAACGGGGTACTGAAGACCAGGGCCACATTTTGCGGTGAGCGTACATATTTGCCGGCATCGTTCAGGCCGAGAGGGCGGGTAGAGTACCGGAGGTTTCCCCGGAAACCGAACATGCAGAGAACAAACGTGAGCAGCACAACGTCTACATAAGTGTGTGTGCCGTATTTCCTGGCGGATGACCGGACGTTGCGGACAATCCATACCAAAGCGATAATGAAGACCAGCCAGATGGCCCATACATACCAGTACCGGACCAGGAAGCTCGACAGCAGCTCAGTGGCATTGTTAAAGCCCTTGAGCTCGCCCAGGGAGGTCCAAGTGATTCTTTTCAGGTTAAAAGCGTAGTAGGCAGCGTCAATACAGTTCAACAGGAGGCCCGCCGCGTTGGTAATTACGAAGAGGATGTCGAATATGCGCGTGGCAGTGGCATTCCGGCTGGTGGGCAGCACGGTGAAAAGAATATACAGCAGGTTGATATACAGCACAGCCACCACGTCAAAGCGCAAGCCGCCGGCCAGCACCCAGAACCATTCTCCAGGCTCCAGGGGCCCGAAAATTTCAGAGTTCTGGAAATAAAAAAGTACACGAGATACCGTGAATAAAAGGAGTACAAGGGCGATCCGCAGGATCACCGTCATCCAGGGGGAGTACCGGTAAGGATTATTTCTCAGAGAGGCCATGTCACTATAGCGCGAAGGTTTATTGAGCTCAGTGCTAACTAAAAAGCCCAAAGAATCAGGTAGTGATTTTTGGGCTTAAATGGTGGGAGCAAAGGGATTCGAACCCCTGACCCTCTGCTTGTAAGGCAGATGCTCTGAACCAGCTGAGCTATGCTCCCTTTTCTTTATAAAATGCCTGTGGAGGCGGTTTGTGTGGGAGCAAAGGGATTCGAACCCCTGACCCTCTGCTTGTAAGGCAGATGCTCTGAACCAGCTGAGCTATGCTCCCTTGAAAAGGTTTGCAAAAATGCAGGTCTTTTCGGTCTTAAACAAGCTTTTTGATTACTTTTTTTTGCGTTTTTTTGCAGCACCCTCAAAATCAGCAATTTCTTTCATGACATCTTTGAAGGTTCTTGATTCCTCATTGGAGAACAGGAGCGTTTCCTGGTACTCCAGGTCGGAAAGTGTCTGGGAAGCGATAGAATAGCCCAGGTAGCGCTCGATTTCATCAAGAAGCGGGAGCTCTTCCTTGCTGCAGAAAGATACGGCTTTGCCTTTGTGGGTTCCGCGCCCGGTACGGCCGATGCGGTGCACGTAGTTTTCAGCCACTTCGGGCAGGTCGTAGTTGATCACATATTCCACCTCCGGGATATCTACCCCTCTTGCGCTGACGTCAGTAGCGATCAAAATGCTCACTTTGCCGGTTTTAAAGGCATTCATGGCTTCTTTTCTTTCCTGGTGGACCTTCCCGCTGTGGAGGGTAACGGTGGCTATGTTTACCCGCTGCATGGCGGCAGCCACCCGCTCTGCCCGCACTTTGGTTCGTACAAATACCACCATTTTTTGCCCGGAGTTTTCAAGCACCATGCGTTCCAGAAAAAAGCGCTTGTCGTCCATCTCCACCATCACCACCGAATGGTCAATGTTTTTTGAAACGGGATCATCCGGCGAAATCTGGATACGGATGGCATTAGTGACGGTAGAATAGGCCAGTTTTTTGATTTTGTCGTCAATAGTGGCCGAGAAAAATAAGGTCTGGTGCCTGCGGGGAAGTAATTTTTTTACGTCTTCTATGTCTTTGTAGAAGCCCAGGTCAAGCATGCGGTCGGCTTCATCGAGGATAAGGAACTTCACATGCTCAAAGCGGATGTGTCCCTGCGCGTGCAGGTCAAACATCCTTCCCGGTGTGGTGACCAGGATGTCTACTCCCTGTTGCAGCGCCCGGATCTGCGGATCCTGTTCGGTACTCCCGAAAAGTGCCAGTATTTTAAGGCGGGTGTGCCTGCCAAGGCTTTTGAACACATCGGCAATCTGCTGGGCCAGCTCATGCGTGGGTACCATTACGAGGCACCGCAGGGTTTTAAATTTTTTTTCGGAGGCCAGGAGGTGCAGGACAGGAATGACGAAAGCGGCTGTTTTGCCCGTACCGGTCTGGGCAATGCCCAGGATGTCTTCACCGGCTAATACTTTGGGAAGAACCTTGTACTGGATGTCGGTAGGTTTCCGGAAGCCCTGTTCGGCGATGGCCCTTTTGATTTCGGGCAATATTCTGTATTGCTCGAACTTCATCCCCAGGTGATCACGTTATTTTTCTTTTTGCCTTTGTTCCACTCTCGCGGCCTTTTGTGAACGGCCTCACCTTCCTTATCTTTTTTGGCTTCGGAAACCACAATGGCTCTGCCCATTTGTTCCGAGCCATTCAATTCTTTAATAGCCCGGAGGCCGTCTTTTCGTTCTTTCATCTCCACAAACCCGAAGCCTTTGTTCTGGCGTGTCGACTTGTCGATAATAATTTTCACGGAAACTACTTCTCCGTAGGGGGAGAAGAGGGCTTCCAGGTCTTTTTCCCTGAATTTGAAAGGGATGCTTCCTGCAAAAATGTCCATGGGGCTATTGCGTTAACTCTCTGAATGTCTTTTCTAAACTCTGATTTTTTGATTTTAGTTCGTCGAGCGGGCAATCGGCTACAAGATTTCCTTTATTAATAATGATGGCCCGGTGGCAGAGGGCTTCGGCCTCCTGCAGGATATGTGTGCTCAGGATGATGGTTTTATTTTTAGCAATTTCCTTAATGAGGGCCCTTATTTCCGTGAGCTGGTTGGGGTCAAGGCCCGTGGTGGGCTCGTCAAGAACCAGGATGTCAGGGTCATGGATCAGAGCCTGGGCCAGTCCTACCCGCTGCCGGTATCCTTTGGAAAGCTGCTCTATTTTTTTGTGCTTTTCGGGGGAGAGCCCTACCCGGTCAATGATGTTTTTTACCTTTTCTTTCAGCGCTTTGCCTTTGAGCCCGTTCAGCCTTCCCGCAAAAAGAAGGTATTCGCTTACATACATATCCGGATAAAGCGGGTTGTTTTCAGGAAGGTAGCCCATGTGTGACTTTAAGGCTATGGTATCGGGGCCGAAGGCCCGGCCGTGAATCCTGACGGTCCCCTCAGTAGGAGAGATAAAGCCGGTAATGATCTTCATGGTTGTGGATTTACCCGCGCCGTTGGGTCCCAGGAAACCCACAATCTCACCGGTATTCACCGAAAAAGAGATCCCGTTTACCGCTACCTGGCTTCCGTATGTTTTTTTCAGACCACTGACCTCTATAGACATGCCCTTATTTTTATCAATAACGCAAAAGAAACGAAAAACAGCATAAAAGAAAAGACGGTGTCTAAAAAGTACACAAACTGCTGCGTTGTTTTCGGAGCCTGCCCTCAGTTACATACCAGAGTATGCTTCTTCGGTCTCTTCCCCAACGCCTTGCATTTTGCGCCCTTTTCAGGCACCGTCATATTTTCAAATAGCGGAGTCCTTTTGGACAGCCCCTTTAAAAAGTTTGTACGCTTATTGGGCAGCGATGAAATCAACTACCGCGTTGTAGTTTTTAAGGTCTACACCGCTTTTCTCCAATGCCGCACCGATGGTTTTGGTGGTCAGCACCACGTCGAATTCCAGGTCTCTGTTGGGTGCAGTTTCAAATCTGCCACCGAAGAGCTGGGTATCCATGCGGTATTTTACCTCTACAATCCCTGTTTTATAACCGTAACCCAGGCGCTCATAGGCACCGCTCATATCTATGGTGTAAGTGGTAGGCAGAGCCTCCAGGTAACCGTCGTTCATTTTAACGAAAACCACAGCATATTTCTCGGTAGTGATTGCGTCATTTTTCAGTTCGGCTACTCCCCAGGTGCTGGTAGAGGCGATGCCCACACCGGAAATCTCTTTGGCTTTCCAGTCGCCGGTTTTTACTGTAAAGGCAAGCCGCTGTACATTGGCGTTACCCATCGGGCCTTCAGGACCAACAGGACCAACGGGGCCTTGAGGACCGGCAGGACCTTGAGGACCGGCAGGACCTTGAACACCTTGAGGCCCTGTCTCCCCGGTATCTCCTTTACATGACCAAAGGGCAGTGCTTGCTGCCAACGCAACAATGGCTAAAAGTTTTGTAATTTTGTTCATAACTTTAAAAATTAAATAATATTTTACAACCAGAATTGGAGCAAAAATATCTAATTGGACAGAACTTTGCAACATTCTTGTATCGATTATTTATTATACGGTATTTTTTTAATCATAAGCTAACAAATTATAAATGGAAAAATTGGATTGCCTTAACCAGGTTGCTGAATTTCACAGAACGTTTCACCATCCCATTGAGCCCGATCCGCTTATCCCGGCACCGGGGCGCTGCGAGTTGCGGGTTTCGCTGATTGCCGAAGAGCTGAAAGAGCTGGAAGAGGCTATCCGGAACAGGGACATTGTGGAAGTGGCCGATGCCCTTTGTGATATCCAGTACGTGCTTTCAGGGGCTGTCCTGGAGTTTGGTCTGGGCAATAAATTCAGGGCTCTCTTTGATGAAGTGCAGCGGTCTAACATGAGTAAAGCCTGCAGAACCGTGGAGGAGGCCGAAGAAACCGTAAAATATTACCGGGAGCAGCGGGATACGGAATGCTATTATAAAAAAGACGGTGACCTGTACCTGGTGTACAGGGAGGGCGATAACAAAACCCTGAAAAATATCAATTATTCTGCTGCCGACCTTAAACGGATTCTCGCCGAATGATAGCCGAACGGATCAGACAGCTGAAGAATGACCTGCCGGGTCATGTGAAGCTGGTGGCGGTTTCGAAGTTCAAGCCGGCGGCCGATATCATGGAAGCCTATGCCGCCGGTCAACGGGATTTCGGAGAAAATTATGTGCAGGAGGTGGTGAGTAAGTCAGCCGAATTACCGGCCGATATCCGCTGGCATTTTATAGGTCATCTGCAAACCAATAAAGTAAAGTATATAGCCCCTTTTGTGCACCTGGTTCACTCGGTCGACAGCCTGAAGCTGCTCAAAGAGATCAATAAGCAGGCCGGCAATTATAACCGGGTTATTGAATGCCTGCTGCAGGTGCATATTGCGCAGGAGGAAACGAAATCAGGCCTGACAGAGGAAGAGTTTCTGGCGCTGCTGGAGGCACCGGTGTTTGGTGAGATGCGCCACGTGAAGGTTACCGGTGTGATGGGTATGAGTACGCTCACCGATGACCCCGCAGTGGTACGTGCCGAATTCAGGGCGCTGAAGAATATTTTTGAAAAGGGCCAACGCCTTTTGCCAGGCATGAAGGAGATTTCAATGGGTATGAGCGGCGACTGGCCCGTGGCCGTGGAAGAAGGAAGCACGATGGTTCGGATCGGAAGTACTATCTTTGGGGCACGGAATCAGAAATGAAGCTGCGGGGCAATAATTGTCCGGTACCCGAAATTAATTTTTATACATATATGAACAAATTCTTCATTTTAGCCGGGGCGGTCTCCGGTTTTCTCGGCGTAAGCCTGGGGGCATTCGGAGCACATGCCCTGAAAGATTTTTTAGCGGTATCGCAGCGCACAGATACGTTTGAAACGGCGGTAAAATATATGTTTTATCACGGCCTGGCCCTCATTCTCACCGGCATTCTTCAGAAAGAGTATCCTGTTTCAGCGATCAACAATGCAGGCTGGGCCTTTTTTGTGGGTATGATCATTTTTTCAGGAAGCCTGTTCCTGCTGTGTGCCACCGGGGTAAAAATGCTCGGCGCCATTACGCCCATTGGCGGAGTAGCCATGATTGCCGGCTGGGTGCTGCTTTTCTGGGGTGTTTATAAAGGATAAGCAGAAGGAGATTTAGTCAGATGAAATAGCCATGAGCTATCAGCTATCAGAAGTCGGGCACACCGGGTGACGTATCACCAACCGGCCCATGAATAAGCGGTCCGCCGCTGCGGCTGAAAGCTAAAATTTTATACACATGAAAATAATCAGCATATGAGTTCTATAGCGTGGGAAACCGTAAAAGAATACGAAGATATTACCTATAAAAAATGCGCAGGGGTAGCCCGGATCGCCTTCAACCGTCCGGAGATCCGGAATGCCTTCCGGCCCAGAACCACCTTTGAGCTGTACGATGCGTTTGAAGACGCCTCCCATGACCCGAAGGTAGGAGTGGTGCTGCTTTCGGCCGAAGGACCTTCTCCGAAAGACGGGATATGGTCTTTTTGTTCGGGAGGCGACCAGAATGCCCGGAATAAGGGCGGATACCGGGCCGAAGACGGTCGCGACCGCCTGAATATCCTGGAAGTACAGCGCCTGATCCGTTTTATGACCAAGCCGGTCATTGCCGTGGTGCCCGGCTGGGCAGTTGGGGGCGGGCACAGCCTTCATGTGGTGTGTGACCTGACCCTGGCCAGCAAAGAGCACGCTATTTTCAAGCAAACCGATGCCGATGTGGCCAGCTTTGATGCCGGTTACGGATCAGCTTACCTGGCCCGGCAGGTGGGACAGAAAAGAGCCCGGGAGATTTTCTTCCTGGGCAGGAACTACTCAGCGCAGGAAGCGTATGAAATGGGCATGGTAAATGCGGTGGTGCCGCACGATGAGCTGGAAGAAACGGCTTTTCAGTGGGCCAGGGAGATCCTGAAGAAAAGCCCGATGGCTATACGCATGCTGAAGTTTGCCTTTAATCTGATCGATGACGGACTGGTGGGCCAGCAGATCTTTGCCGGCGAAGCCACCCGGCTCGGCTATATGACGGAAGAGGCCCAGGAAGGGCGGGATGCTTTCCTGGAGAAGAGGCCGCCGGATTGGGATAAGTTCGAGCGGTACTCGTGAACGGCTACGCCTCATTTATTTTAAACCATATAAGGCACATGAGACATATACGGTCTTTCCGGAGTATGACTAATGTGCCTTATGTGGTTTAATAAAGCACTACAGCTTTTAAGGCCCGGGGCTTTCGCACTTGCTTATAATCAAGCTATTTATTCTTTCAAAAATTTTGTTCGCAATATTTTTTCCTTAACTTTGCAGCCCCAAACACCGTGTGGAAATGCTGCCCGCGTTTCCATGCCTGAGCAAATTATAAGAAAAGTCCGGGTTCCGACGGCCTTTACGTGCTTGATATTAGCGCCTTATAATTCATAAACAGGATGCTGTCTCTGAAAGGCTATTTGGGTAATGCATGAAGAGAAGAGCTTCCGGAAATTTTTAAACTAAACGTAAAAAATTAGTAAACGTGGATCAACTAAGTTATAGGACGGTTTCAGCTAACCGTCAGACTGTAGAAAAAAACTGGGTAGTAATAGATGCCAGTAACCAGGTGTTGGGTCGTTTTTCAAGCCAGGTAGTGAATATCCTGACCGGCAAAAACAAGACCAGCTATACCCCCAATGTGGATTGCGGAGATAACGTAATTGTGATTAACGCTGAAAAGGTACGTTTGACGGGCAAAAAACTAACTGATAAAGTATACACCCGTCATACAGGGCATCCGGGAGGACAGCGTTTTGCTACTCCTAAAGAGCTTTTTGCCAAAGACGGAAGAAAAGTAGTGGAAATGGCGATCAAAGGTATGCTTCCTAAAAACAGACTGGGCAGCAAGCTTTACAGAAACCTGTATGTGTACGAAGGCGCGGAGCATCCGCACCAGGCACAAAATCCTACTAAAGTAGAACTTTAATTATTTAGAACGTTAAAAATTTTTAATATAACATGCAGGTAATCAATACCGTAGGTAGAAGAAAAACAGCTGTTGCCCGTATCTATCTGAGTTCAGGCAAAGGCGACATGACCGTAAACGGCCGTAAAGCATCGGATTATTTTCCTACTGAAGTTCTTCAGATCATCCTGAATCAACCGTTCGGATTAGTAAACGGTGAAGGAAAATTTGATGTGAAAGTAAACGTAAGAGGCGGAGGTATCGCCGGTCAGGCAGAAGCCGTACGTATGGCTATCTCCAGAGCGCTTTGTGAAGTGGATACCGAAAACCGTCCGCCACTGAAGAAAGAAGGCTTCCTTACCCGTGATTCCAGAATGGTGGAACGTAAGAAATACGGTAGAGCAAAAGCCCGTAAGAGATTCCAGTTCTCCAAACGTTAATATTTGTCCAGACAGGGCTTATCGTGCCCGATGCCCTGTGCTGCTTATTTTATATTTTTTTATACATTTTAAACGCAAGAAATGGCACAAATTCAATACAAAGACCTGCTTGATGCAGGCGTACACTTCGGTCACCTTACCCGTAAGTGGGACCCGAGAATGGCTCCGTATATCTTTATGGAGAAGAACGGAATTCACATCATCGACCTTAACCAGTCGCTGGAATCTCTTCAGACAGCCCAGGCTTTCCTGAAAGGAGTGGTTCGTTCAGGCCGTAAAATAATGTTCGTGGCTACCAAGAAGCAGGCTCAGGAAATTGTTTCCGAAGAAGCCAAGCGTCTTAAAATGCCTTTCGTAACAGAAAGATGGCTGGGTGGTATGCTGACCAACTTTGCTACCATCAAGAAATCGCTTAAGAAGCTTTCTAACATTGAAAGAATGCTGGGCGATGAGGAAACATCCAAAAACATTGCCAAAAGAGAGAAGCTGATGCTGGGCCGGGAGAGGACCAAGCTGGAAAGATTGCTGGGCGGTGTAACCGACCTGAGCAGGCTGCCTGCCGCCCTGTTTGTAGTAGATATCAAAAGAGAGCACCTGGCTATCGCTGAAGCGAAAAGACTGGGTATTCCTGTAGTAGCCATGTGCGATACCAACTCTAACCCTGAGCTGGTAGACTACGCTATCCCTGCCAATGATGATGCTTACAAATCTATTTCCCTGATCACACTGGCTATCGGTAAGGCTATTGAAGAAGGTATCCTGGAAAGAAAAACCGATAAGGAAAATGCTGCCCTGCAGGAAGAGGAAGATGCCAAAAGAGCGGTAGATTCAGCCAAAGAAGTAGCAGGTAGAGAAGATACCGGTAAAAGAAAGCGTCTGAAAACAGCCGATGAGGCTTCAGATGAGGAAGCGGAACCTGCCGCAGAGTCTTCATCAGAAGAAGAGGCTGAAGCATAAAATATTTGCTTCGCATCTGACAGCCCGAAGCATCGCTTTGGGCTGTCGTATTTAATACAATTAAGATCGATTTTTTAACAAAAAAATAATAAAAAATGAATATTACAGCTGCTGACGTAAATAAGCTGCGTCAATTAACCGGAGCCGGAATGATGGATTGTAAAAAAGCTCTGACAGAAGCAGAAGGAGATTTTGACAAAGCCGTAGAAATATTAAGAAAAGCAGGTCAGAAAGTAGCCGCCAAGCGTGCCGACAACGAAACCTCTGAAGGGGTAGTGCTGGTAGAAGTAGCGGCTGACGGTAAAAGCGCCAAAGTGGTTGCTCTTGCCTGTGAAACCGAACCGGTATCGAACGTTGAAGATTTCAAAAACCTGGCTTCCGGTATTCTTAAGGCTGCTGTAGCCGGAGATATCAAAGATACAGAAGGCCTCCTTGCCGCTACCCTGGAAAACGGGCAGACTGTACAGGAGAACATTACCGAGCTGGTAGGTAAGATCGGCGAGAAAATTGTTATCAGCGCATTTGCTCATGTAGAAGGCGACCAGGTAGCTTCTTATATCCACTCTAACAAAAAAGCAGCGGGTATTGTGGCCTTTGAAGGCACAGGCGGAGCAGACGTGGCCGACCTGGGTAAAGATGTGGGTATGCAGATCGTGGCCATGAAGCCTGTAGGCCTGGATAAAGACGATGTGGATCCGGCTATCGTGGAGAAAGAAATTGAGATCGGTAAAGAGCAGGCCCGTGCAGAGGGTAAGCCAGAAGCCATGCTGGAGAAAATTGCAATGGGTAAGCTGAACAAGTTTTACAAAGAGCAGACCCTCCTTAACCAGGAGTTTGTGAAAGATCCTTCACTGACGATCGCCCAGTTACTGGATAAGACCGTAAAAGGCCTGAAAATAGCTTCTTTCAAGAGAATTGCTATCGGCTGATCCGGTTTTACAGGCATAAAAAAGGTCCGGGAGGTAATTATCTCCCGGACCTTTTTTATATGGTTTTCGGTTCTCGACTACGCTCGAACTGACAGATGGCCCCCTTAATTAAGAGAGCAACGTTAGCCGCTTGAACTAACACAAGTAACCGTGAAAGTATGTCAGTTCGAGCGTAGTCGAGAACCGAAAACAATTAAAACAACTCTCCTGTACGGTATTTGGGTACAATATTCAGGTGCCTGTAGGCCCTTTCTGTAGCCTCGCGACCCCTGGCAGTACGTTTCAGGAAGCCCTCCTGGATCAGGAAAGGTTCGTATACCTCTTCAATGGTTTCGGCTTCTTCGCCCACGGCAGTGGCAATGGTGCTCAGCCCTACAGGCCCGCCCTTGAATTTCTCAATGATGGTGCTGAGAATCCGGTTATCCATCTCGTCAAGGCCATCCTGGTCCACATCCAGGGCTGAGAGGGCAAACCGGGCTATTTCCACCGTTATAATGCCTTTCCCTTTCACTTGGGCGAAATCGCGGGTACGCCGGAGAAGATTATTGGCAATACGGGGTGTTCCCCTGCTGCGGCGGGCTATTTCATAGGCGCCGTCCTCGTCGATGGGCGTGTTCAGGATTCCCGCAGAACGCACCAGGATCCGGCTCAGCAGCGCGGCATCGTAGTATTCAAGCCGCGAATTGATGCCGAAACGGGCGCGTAACGGAGACGTCAGCAGACCCGACCGGGTAGTAGCCCCTATCAGCGTAAAGGGATTGAGGCCGATTTGCACGCTTCGCGCATTCGGACCGCTATCCAGCATGATGTCGATCTTGTAATCTTCCATGGCCGAGTACAGGTACTCTTCCACAATGGGGTTCAGGCGGTGTATCTCATCAATAAAAAGTACGTCATTCGCCTCAAGGGAGGTCAGCAGGCCGGCCAGGTCACTGGGCTTGTCGAGTACGGGGCCGGAAGTGATCTTCAGGCTGGCGCCGAGCTCGTTGGCAATGATATGCGACAAGGTGGTCTTCCCCAGCCCCGGAGGACCGTGTAGCAGCACGTGGTCAAGGGCTTCTTTTCTCAGGCGGGCAGCGGCTACAAATATCTTCAGGTTTTCCAGGATCTTATCCTGACCCGAGAAATCGTCAAAGCTGAGCGGGCGTAAAGCCTTCTCCAGCTCCCTGTCGCGCGGGGAGAGTTGCTCGCTGTCACCGGTAAGAAAATCCTGTCTCATTTAAAACATATAGTTTCTGTAGGGAAAATTCCATCGTAATCCCACTGTAAAGATATTCTCCTTAGCGCCTTTTACAAAGGAATCCTCGCGCATTCTGTAAATAACATCAGCGCTTATATTGTGCCAGAGCATATAAGATACCCGGGTTTCGAGGAAAGATATCCTGTTTTTAAAGCCCTGGCCCTGCTTTACGCCGTAGTCGCCGGGCCGGTTGATGATATTGATTTTTTTGATATCGCCCCCGTAATTGGTGCTGTCGGTGTCCATGCCTTTTGTGGCTATAGATCCCATAACCTTGATTTGTAGCTTTTGCACGGGCTGATACCGGACAATGGCTATATTTTCTATAAAATTGGCCCCCAGCGGGTGAGCTACGGGCAGGTTGTAATTGACAAAATTGGAATAGGTGGTAAAGTGCGAATAGGTATATGGCCGTACCTGGTTATGTTCTACCTGAAGGTCGAGCCCGCTGATGCCGAAAGCATCAAAATATTTGCCTCCTATCTGCCAGCCGTACTTTCTTGCCCACCAGTTGTCTTTTTTAAATTCTTCTTTGTTGAACTCGTCCAGCACATATTGTCCATACAGGCTGAGGGTTCTCCATAGGTTCCATTTAAAATCGGCCCCTACTATGGCGTTATCCGAACTGCCCAGGTAGCCTTCCACAAAGCGGTAAAAGATCACCGGGTTCATGTAGTTGGGGTCAAAACCGATCTTCCGGTTGCCGAACATAACGCTTTCGAAAATACCCACGTTCAGGTTCCGGGTGATATTGGCGTTCAGGTGATGAAACGCCATGTATTTGGGGCGGTTGGTTTCCTGGCTGAAGGGTACAATTTCAATTTGCCGGTTGGTCATCTGCCCGAAAATATTCTGGTACTGGAACCGGCCCAGCCGCAGGTCAAGCCGCAACTGGAGGTATGGTGCGCTGAAATCGCTCAGTATAAGTGAGCGCACCCCGTTTCCTATGAAATTTTTGTCGTGGCCAAAGGTCAGCTGCAGGCTTTTTACAGGTTTAAAGGTAAAATAGCCCAGTGCCTGGAAATAATTCAGGCGCAGGCGGGTGCTGTCGTCATCCCGGATCTTAATAAAAGATTCGTACGGGAAGGCCAGGTACTGGTTAAAATAATCTGCCTGGTAGCTGTCGGGTGAGGTGATATTGTCGGTTAACAGGGTATAAAAGCCAATTTTACGGTTGATCCGGGCCCGGATCTCCACCCCGCGGGTGTTATTGAAGACCGTTCTTTTTTCGTGATCGCCGTATTCCGGGTCGCTTCCCTGGCTCAGGTAAAGAATGGGTGAGGCATGAATATCGAAATCGTCATTTTTATAATGTACAAAATCGGATTCCCGGCGAAACAGGTACCGGAGAAGGGGTTTCCTGACTGCCGGAAGCGAGTCGTCGAAAAACTCCCAGTTGTCCTGCTTTATAAAGTCGATATTGCGCCGGTCCATGAAGGAAAGGTTATAATATTCGCCCGAATTCAGTCCTGAGAGGTATTTGCTGACCGCTTCGCGGGAGAACGGCCGCACGGAAGTATGGAACTCGTTTGAAAGCCGGCCGGCTTTTACTTCTACCTTATCCAGGAAATATTCGGAATCGTGGTTCAGCGGTATAAATGAACTTTGAGAGAATCCATAATTTATTCCGGAAAACACAAGTAATAAAAGCAGCCTCTTGACCATTAGCCGTAGGGGTAATTTTACTGATGAAACGCGAAATTAATCATAAATGAAATGCTTCCGCGAGAATATTTCCATAATTTTGGAACAAAGCCCGGAATAGCCAGGTTTTGAAAATGAGTAATGTTTGAACAGTAATGAAGACATTTGATATTCCGGATAAGTTTAAAAGCCCGGTAATTTCAGTGATAAAGGAAACCCGGAGGACAAAGGACAAATTGAAACGGAATTTTAAGCCTACCGTGTTGAAATTTGACCGGCTGACCCTGCTCATCGCCCGCCACTTTGGTTTCTGCTACGGGGTGGAGAATGCCGTGGAGATTGCCTACCGTACTCTGAACGAGAACCGGGGGAAACGGGTTTTCCTGCTGAGCGAGATGATCCATAATCCGGATGTCAATACCGACCTCCTGTCAGAAGGGGTAAAGTTTCTCATGGATACCCGGGGCAACCGGCTGATTGACTTTGAAACCCTGAACTCAGATGATATTGTGATCGTACCGGCCTTTGGTACCACACTTGAGATACAGGCCGAGCTGTCGGCCCGCGGCATTAACCCCTACGGGTATGATACGACCTGCCCGTTTGTGGAAAAGGTCTGGAACCGCGCTAACCAGATAGGGGAAAGGGGCTATACGGTAGTGGTTCACGGCAAGCCCAACCACGAGGAAACCCGGGCTACTTTTTCGCACAGCACATCAAAGGCCAATACGGTGGTTATTAAAGATATTGAAGAGGCCCGGGAACTGGCAGCGTATATCCGCAAAGAAAAACCCGCAGAAGAATTTTACCGGCGTTTTGAGGGCCGGTGCTCCGAAGGGTTTGACCCGGAAAAGCACCTGGTAAAGGTGGGCGTGGTTAACCAGACAACCATGCTGGCGTCTGAGACCCAGGAGATCGCCAATTACCTGAAAGAAGAGCTGGTCCGGTTTTACGGGCTGGATGACAGCACGGTATCACAGCATTTTGCAAGCACCAAAGATACCCTGTGCTATGCTACCAACGACAACCAGGATGCTACCTATGCTTTGATGCAGGAAGAGGCCGACCTGGCCATTGTGGTAGGAGGGTATAACAGTTCCAATACCACGCACCTGGTAGAGTTGCTTGAACAGAAAATTCCTACGTATTTTATCAAATCGGCGGCAGGCATTCTGTCTGACCGGGAAATTGTTCATTTTGATATTCACGAGGGCCGTGAGGTGCTTTCCCATGACTACCTGGCGGAACTTCCGAATCCGAAAATCATTCTTACGTGCGGGGCGTCGTGCCCGGATGCGGTAGTGGAAGAGGTTCTTGCCCGTATTTTAGAGCTCTTTCAGGAGAAAAAAAACCTGGATGACGTTCTTGAAAAAAGTCTGATCAATTTTTGATATATTTTTAATAAAATTTTGTGTATTTTCGTTATCATGTTAAACGCTTAAATACTCTATAATTATGTTAGAATACATCAAAGTAATTTTAGAAAAAGTAAGTTTTGACAAGGTGCTGTTTGAGAAAGAATTACGAAAGGGAATTAAGGAACTATTACCCAATGAAATCAAAGATCTGAAGATGTGGTGTTACGACAAGTTCGGCCAGATATACTTTAAGGTATTGAACCGGGTATTTGCCAGAATGTCTATGGCGTAAGGCTTCTCTGAAAACACAAGTCTGCGAAGAGCAACTTTCTGCTAACGGAAGTTGCTCTTCTGCTTTTACAGCAACCCGGGCCTCTTAAATAATTTAGGTTTTTTTAGGAGCAACTCTTGACTGGTATTAAAAATCGATCTACCTTTGCACCACCATTTCAGAGAGGTCTTCCTCCTGACGGAATTCCCGAATAGCTCAGTCGGTTAGAGCATCTGACTGTTAATCAGAGGGTCGCTGGTTCGAGCCCAGCTTCGGGAGCTTGAAAATGAAAGAGTTACATGAAAATGTAGCTCTTTTTTGTTTTAAGGTGCACCCGATTCTGATTTCGGGACAAGATTAAATATAGGGTAAAAATTGTTCAGGATGATCCGGATTGGATAGTAAGTACTGAGGAAATTGAACCAGGGTTTAATATATCCAATTACACTGCGAGTGCAGCTTAAGAATCCCTGGCCGAATCAGGGTTTTTAGAAATCATCCGGGTAAGCAAGCGGAAGCAGGGTTTTATTAAACCACAGAATCTTGAAAAAGCAGTGAAAAAATATTCTTTTCTCTCCTGAAGTATTTTCCCCGCCTTTGCATGCTTACCTGTAGGTGATAAATATTGCCGGGTTCCTTCGTTAAAAGTGCATTTTTAACATAATTTTTTCTTCCGCAATAGTTTTGTTCCATTTTATTACTATTTTTAGGTGTTTTGGTACAAAACCTATGGATTGGCGTATCTGTAGTTAGCGTAAACCTATTAATATTGAATGCATTATGTCTGGTATCAGATTGAAAAGAGAACAGGAGGAGACCATTAAGATAACCAAACGCGAAACCCTCAAGCCCATTCTTTTTGAAGTAGCATGGGAAGTCTGTAACCAGGTAGGAGGTATTTACACCGTTATCCGCTCGAAAGTGCCGTCTATGGTAGAGGAGTGGGGCGAGAATTATTGCTTGATCGGGCCTTATTTCCCGCAAACCGCCAGCATTGAGTTTGAAAGACTCGATCACGATGATTCCCTTTTTGCCCGGATTGCCCGTGATCTCCGTGCAAAGGGAATAGAGGCGTTTTACGGGCGCTGGCTGGTGACGGGAAACCCGAATATTATCCTGGTGGATTTCAACCAGGCCCTGGCTAAAATTGATGCCCTTAAGTATGATCTTTGGGAGCGGCACCGGATTTCTACATTGAACAGTGAGCTGCTGGTCAACAGTGTCATTGCCTTTGGCAGCATGGTGAAAGATTACATTACGGCATTTGCCGAGGCCAAGCCGAGAAGCCAGGAGTGTATTGTGCATTTCCACGAGTGGATGGCCTCAACGGCCCTTCTTGACCTGAAGAAAGACAATGTGAATGTGGCTACCGTTTTTACCACCCATGCCACCATGCTGGGGCGGTACATTGCAGGAAATGTGGACGACTTCTACGAAAACCTGCCCGGCTACGACTGGGAGAAGGAAGCCCGGCACTACGGGATAGAAGCCCAGGCTACTATAGAAAGGCTTTCGGCGCAGCAATGTAATGTGCTGACCACGGTTTCAGAAGTTACCGCCCGCGAGTGTGAAGTGTTTTACGGGAGAACCTGCGACCTGATCCTCCCTAACGGACTTAACATTACCCGTTTTGCCGCTACGCACGAGTTTCAGAACCTCCACCTGAAATACAAACAGAAAATCAACCAGTTTGTGATGGGGCATTTCTTCCAGAGCTACTCCTGGGATCTTGATAATACGCTTTATTTCTTTACTTCCGGACGGTACGAGTTTAAAAATAAAGGATATGACCTGACGCTGGAAGCCCTGAAGCGACTGAATTTCAAAATTGTGCAGTCGGGCCTGGATATTACCGTGGTCATGTTCATTATTACACGAAACCCGGTATTTTCCATTGATCCCCAGGTGCTGCAGTCAAGGGCAGTAATGGAAGAGATCGAGGAAACCTGCAAGTCGATTGAGAAAGAAGTGGGTGAACACCTGTTTCATGCGTCGGCTTCCAACGAAGATACCATCATGCCCGACCTCAACCAGTTTGTGAGCGAATACTGGCGGCTTCGTTTGCGCAGAACCATCCAGACCTGGAAAACCAAGATGCTGCCGCGCACAGTAACTCATATTTTAAAGGAGAAAGACGATATCGTACGGTTTTTTGAGCAGACCAACCTGCAGAACCACCAGCAGGACCGCGTAAAATTTGTCTACCACCCTGACTTTATCTCTTCTACCAACCCGCTTTTCGGGCTGGAGTACAGCCAGTTTGTAAGGGGCTGCCACCTGGGGATTTTTCCGAGCTATTATGAGCCGTGGGGGTATACGCCTCTTGAATGTATTGTAAGGGGTATTCCTACGGTTACCAGTGACCTCTCGGGCTTCGGAGATTACATCCAGGGACTCATGGCAGACCACGAAAATATGGGTATTTATGTGGTAAACCGGAAAGAATATAATTTTGACAAAGCGGCCGATCAGCTGGCAGATATCATGTTCAAGTTTGTTACCCTGAACCGGAGAGAGAGAATTATGCAGCGAAACCGGGTAGAGAATATTTCAGATGTCTTTGACTGGACCAACCTGCGGTCGTATTACGACACGGCCCATGACCTGGCTATCAAGAAAAAAGGCCGGTAACTGAATGCAGAACGTGCCTGAAAAATCCGTAAACAGCTTTGTTTGCTGCCGGGTTTTTCAGGCACGTTTGTTGTTTTCAGACAGTAGATCACCCCTGAATTCCGGGATTACGATGCACCGAACAGCTTCGTGAGAATATTTACGGTATTCGCGATATCTTCTTCTGTAGTGAATTTGCTGAAAGAGAAGCGTACATTGGCGCGGTCATTGTCGAGCTTCAGTGCATTCAGCACATGAGAGCCCTGGTTGGTACCGCTGGAGCAGGCGCTGCCGCCCGAGCAGGAAACCCCCTCGATGTCGAGGTTGAAAAGCAGCATCTCATTATCGGCATGGGCCGGGAAGCTCACATTCAGAACCGTGTAAAGGCTGTTTTCCACGTCTGCCGACCTTCCGTTAAAAGATACCCCCGGTATATTTTCCTGTAAGAGGCGGATCATCTGCGATTTTAAGCCTTTTACATGCTTCTGGTGTTCCGCCAGTCCTGCATTGGCCAGCTCCAGCGCTTTGGCCAGCCCTACAATACCGTACAGGTTTTCCGTGCCGCCCCGCATGTTGCGTTCCTGGGCGCCGCCGTGGATAAAAGGAGATATTTTATTCCTGCCGTTAATATAAAGGAACCCTACGCCTTTGGGACCGTGAAATTTATGGGCAGCTCCTACAATAAAATCAACCGGCAGCTGCTGCAGGTCAAAAGTATAATGACCCATGGTCTGAACGGTGTCTGAATGAAAAACAGCCCCGTGTTCCCGTGCCATCCCGCTGACTTTCTGAATAGGAAGCAGGTTGGCAATTTCGTTGTTGCCGTGCATGAGCGATATCATGCTACTCGGGTGCTTTTCAAGCAGCGCCGGAATAGCATCAATGTTCAGCACGCCCTCCTGGTCATTCTCCAGGTAGGTTACACTGACCTTTCCTGCTTTTTCGAGGTGATCCAGGGTATGCAACACGGCATGGTGTTCTAAGCGGCTGGAAATAATGTGCTTTATGCCCAGGGCTTTCACGCTTTGGGTAAGCGCTGTATTGTCGGCTTCGGTACCCCCTGAAGTAAAGAATATTTCACCCGGTGAAGTATTTAAGACAGAAGCTACGGTCTTCCGTGCATTTTCTATTGCGGACTTCACTTTTCGTCCGTGCGAATGAATGGAGGAGGGGTTTCCGAAGAAATCGGTAAGATACGGCATCATCACTTCCAGCACCGCAGGGTCTATGGGTGTGGTGGCCGCATTGTCGAGGTATATTTTTGTCGCCATGATTTTGTTTCAATGGACCGCAAAATTAAGAAAAATATACCACTAACGTTTGTTATACGAACAATTCAGCGGATTATTTATTTGTACCGGCGCTCCAGTCGTCCTCATCGTTTTCATGAATAGGGATCTGGTTCAGGATTTTATTGGCTTTCGGGTCGGAATAGATACTGTAGCCGTTAACAAAGATGCCCATCGCGCCGTCGTTCTTGTTACGCATGGCATACAGGGTAGCTTCGTCGTCCAGGTCGTTAAGCCCTGTGAACCGGTAAACTTTGTCAATAACAATGTCTGAAATGTTTACCTTTTCTCCGTCTTTTTTGTAGGAGATATGTTCTTCCAGCAGGTTGAAGTCTTCGGTATAGCCTCTCTGGCGGAGTACTTCCATGACTTCGGATAGTGTTTTTTCGGTAAAGATCATAGGATTTCCGGTTTGATGTCTTCTGTTACAAGATAACGTATAAAAAGAAAAGAAGGTGTCTGAAAAGGGCACAAACTGCTGTGTCATTTTCGGAATCCGGGCTGATTTACATACTGGGGTATGCTTCTTTGCCCTCATCTTCAATGTCTTGCTTTTGTACGCTTTTCAGATACCTTCGTGGCCACACTCTTCGGGAAGAGGGGTGTAATCAGTATTTGGCTGCCTGTCCTTCTTTCGGCGTAGTTATCCTGATAAACTCCCGGAGGTCTTCATTGCCCTGGATCAGGTCTTCTTTCCGCAGGTACATCATGTGCCCGGAGCGGTAGCCTTTCCAGTGGAATCTTTCCTGCAGCTTTCCGCCCGGATCTGCCTGCCACATATTGTATTTGGCATTAAAGTAGTCGCAGGCTCCGTCATAGTAGCCCGACTGGGTCAGCACATGCAGATAAGGGTTGGCGGCCATGGCCCGGCGAAGGTTCTCGGCCAGGTTGGTCCTGTCCTGGGTCCAGGGATGTACCGGTCCGAACATGTTGTATTTCAGATCGGTCTTAAATTTCAGCTCTTCTCTCAGGTACATGTTGATGGGCGGGGTAAACGAATGAAGCCATGAGGTCAGCTCGGCGTTGAAGTCGGGCCTTTCGCCTCCGTCTTTCAGGTCAATGCCCAGGTACCGTGAGTCGAGGCGGCCAATGGTGTATCCTTTGTCGCGCAGAAGCTCTTTCCAGAACAGGTTGGTGCTGATCTGGAGATTATTCTGCAGGATTACCTCTTCTTTTAACCCGGAATAACGGGCTATCCTTGAAACAATGGCTTTGCGTTTTTCAGGGCTCATGCTTCCGGCCTGGTTGAGTGCGGGAAGATATTCTTCAATAGTGAATTTCTCCACTTCAGGAAGAATGTCGAGCAGGTCTTTTGACTGAAGCGAGCTCTCCAGTACTTTATGGTACCAGGCGGTAGCGGCATAATAGGGCAGCATAAGGCCGGCAGAGTTAACCGGGTCGCGCTCAATGCCCAGGCCGGTAGGAGATACCAGCACCACGCCGTTCAGGTACATCCAGTGATTGTTCTGCAATTCATAGGCAAGGCCTGAAACGCGGCTGGTGCCGTAGCTCTCGCCGATGAGGTATTTGGGCGAAGCCCAGCGGTTTACCCGGCTCACAAACGTATTGAGCCATTCGCCCAGGTACTTGATATCGGCATTTACCCCAAAAAAGGTGCTTTTAGGCACACTGTTGTCGATAATCCTGCTGAAGCCGGTATTTACCGGGTCTATAAAGATAATATCGGCTACATCCAGGATAGAGTATGAATTGTCTTTATAGCCGTATGGCTGTACGGGGTATCCCTCATCATCAATATTCAGCACTTTCGGACCGGTATAGGCCAGGTGCATCCAGGCTGAAGCCGAGCCGGGCCCTCCGTTAAAGGAGAAAACCAGGGGTCTCCTGCTTTTGTCTTTTACGTCGGTTCTTTCGTAATAGGTATAGAAGCACGATGCGATGATCTTGCCGTTTTCATCCCATACGGGTTGTGTACCGGCTATAGCCTTGTACGGTACACGCTGTCCCTTAATGGTAACGGCGGCCTCTGTCACCACGGTCATATCGGGATCAAGCGTTCTTGATTTGGAAACGGGGGCGTCGCTTTTGGGCCTGGCTTCAGCAGGAGCATCCGCTTTTTGGGCCAGTGGAGCCTGGCGCTGCCCCTGGGAGAAACCGCCTATACTGATCAGCAGCAGGCTGACGAAGAATAGATTTTTTTTCATAGGTGAAAGGTTATTTGTTGTACTTAATGGCATCTAAAAGGCTGTCCATGCTGCTGTCGCTTACAGGAATCTCAAATTTTCCTATGCTGATCCGGTGGTTACGGATAGACTCGATCTTGTCGAGATTCACAATAAAAGACTTTTGAACCCGCAGGAATTTCCCTTCAGGAAGCTTTTCCTCAATTCCTTTGAGAGTAGACTTGGTAAGAATAGGGTGAGTAGCCGTGGTTACAAATATTTTGATGTAATCTTTAAGCCCTTCAATATGGGTAATGGTATCAAAATTGACCTTGACCAGGGAGTATTCCACGTTGACGAACATGTAGTCGAGGTCGGTGCTCTTATTATTTTCTTTGACCACCAGGTTAAATCGCTCATACGCCTTGTTGGCGGCTTTGGTGAAGCGTTCCACACTCACCGGCTTCATCAGGTAATCAATGACCTCCAGGTTGTAGCTTTCCACCGCAAACTCTTCGTAAGCGGTAACAAAGATGATCATGGGCTTGTGGGTCAGGCTTTCCACAAACTTGGTACCGGTCATACCGGGCATCTGTATATCCAGGAAAATAAGGTCTATTTCGTTGGATTCCAGCAACTCCATGGCCTCAAATGCATTTTTTGCCGTACCTGCCAACTCCAGGAACGGGATAAGGTGGATGTTTTCCACCATTAAATTCCTTCCCAGCGGCTCATCGTCTACCACTATACATCTGAGCTTCATTTTTCTGATTTTTTAAGGATTAATCTCAAATATACATCAAAAATTCCATCTTTTTCCTGCAGGCGCAGTTCGTGTGCATTAGGATAAAGCAATTCAATGCGTCTTCTGACATTTTTAATACCAATGCCCGAATCCCGGTCTTTGGCCTGTGCCTCCTGTTGGCTGCACTTGTTTTTTACCGAAAATTCCATCACGTTTCCTTCCGATATTTTCAGTGTGATGTTGATGAAGGGGTCTTTTAAAAGCCCTACCCCGTGCTTGAATGCATTTTCAACGAAGGGAATGAGCAGCATAGGCTCCAGGCTGAGCCCGGCAGGATTTCCGTCTATATGAATCTGGATGTCTACATCTTCACCGAATCTCACCTTCTGGAGCCCGGCATAATTCTCCAGGTACCCGATCTCTTTTTCCAGGAGCACGTATTTGTTCTCTGATTCGTAAAGCATGTAGCGGATCAGCTTGGAGAGCTCTATGGTGACTTTCTCAGCATTTTCTGACTTGATCCGGATCAGGTATACGATGCTGTTCAGGATGTTAAAAATAAAATGCGGGCTGATCTGAGAGCGAAGGAAGGCCAGCTCCGACAGCATCCGTTCGGCTTTTTCTTCTTCGGCTTTCCTGGACTGGGATAAAATAAGCGTGATTAGCCCGTAAAGGGTACTCATGCCGGTAACAAAAATGACGGGAAAGAGGGTGCGGGCATCGTAGACCCGTACGGTATGGCTGTCTACCAGGTAATCTTTGAGATAAACATAGCAGGCAAGATAGATCACAAAAAGGCCGGCCATGCTGAAAAAGTACCGGGCAATCTTGCCTTTATGGAGGTACTTGGGCGCCAGGAATTCAGCATTCAGGTAGAAAAAAGGAATCCCCAGCAGGTTGGCGGGTAAGGTAAGCATCTGGTACTCCAAACGCTTTTCGGCACCGTCAAGAACAGCATTCAGGATAGGAAGAACTACCCAGAGAAACCAGAAGGCAATGGAGAATATTCCCCTGAAAATGATGTCATTTCTGAAATTTTTCAATTTGTTTTCAAGTTGCTACGGCCGCAATTTCACATATTAATGGTATACCTGAAGCAACAATAAGACAAAATTGATTAATCTATAGATTTAATGCACTAATTCTGACGATTTATCCTGATAAAATCAGGGTTTTAACCCGCTGATCGTACTGTGTATTTTGATTATCAGATATTTAGCAGAGAAATGTAAGCGAAAAAATAAAAAAGAGCTCTTTTTGCCTTTTATCCTCTTTATCCTGCCATTGGTCTAAATTAGGATTTACGGAGGTACGATATGCTGTAATTTTGTACCCGGAAATTTAAAATTTAACGAATGCTGAAAAAATTGTTTACGGCGGTGCTGGTCACCGTGACCAGCTTATCTTTTGCACAAACCGGCGCTCCGAAAGGAGACGGCCGCATTACAGGTACCCTTACCGACAGCACCAGCCACGCACCGGTTGAGTTTGCCACACTCAGCTTATACAGAATGCCTAACCTTGCCCAGCCGGTAGACGGGGCCATGACCGATGACAAGGGGAAATTTGACCTGAAAGAGCTGGCTTACGGCGATTATGTGATACGTTTTTCGTTCATTGGGTATACCGATAAAATTTCAGATGTGATTTCTGTTTCGGCGGGTAGCCGTGTAGTGAACCTGGGTACGGTTTTCCTGGCTCCGTCGGCCCGGATGCTGAAAGAAGTGGAAGTAACCGGGCAGGCAGCCGTGATTGAAGAGCGGGTAGACCGCCTGGTATACAATGCCGACAGGGATATTACTTCTAAAGGAGGAGATGCCACGGAAGTGTTGCGGAAAGTTCCGCTTTTATCGGTTGACCTTGACGGAAACGTGCAGCTCAGGGGTAGCTCAAGCATCCGGGTACTGATCAATAACAAACCTTCTACCATTATGGCTACCAGTGTGGCCGATGCGTTGAGACAGATACCTGCTGACCAGGTGAAAACGGTGGAGGTGATCACCTCTCCTTCTGCGAAATACGATGCGGAAGGCGCCACCGGTATTATCAATATCATTACCAAAAAGAATAACCTGGAGGGCTACTCGCTCGGAGTGGACCTGGGAGGCGGAAACCGGGGCGGAAACCTGGGACTGAACGGAAACCTGAAAATGGGAAAGCTGGGCTTCACCATGGGCGGTTGGGGAAGAGGAAATTTTAACCCTACCAAAACCGATTTCTTCCAGGAAGGGATGGGCCTGCCCGGAGATACCACCTACATTACCCGCCAGTCGGGTGACGGGAAAGACAAAATGTTCTTCGGCCGCTACTCGTTAGGAATGGATTACGATATCAGCACCTCCAAATCGATTTCGGCGGGCGCGCGTTTTGGTACGTTCTCCTTTAACCGCGACCAGGACCTGATCATCAACGAGTTTTTTAAATTTAACGGAAAGGAATCGCCGTTAAGGAGCTCGCACCTGGATGTAAACAATAAAATGCCTACCAACAGCTGGGATTTTAACCTGGATTACCTGCATGTGATCAAACCACAGAAAGAGTTCAGCATCTCAACGCTGTATTCAAGAACCAATTCGAATTCGGGCTTTTCGCGTACTCCGGTGGCCGGAAGCGAGGGCATGATCTTTGACAATACCAACGACAGCCGGAACCAGGAATTTACGATACAAACCGATTATACCACCCCGCTCAAAACCAACCAGATCTTTGAGCTGGGCCTGAAAGGTATTTTCCGGATCGTGGATTCGGATTATGAAAATATCAGCCGGGTTGGAACCAGCCGTTTTTCTAGCATAGGTGACCTGGTGTACAACCAGAATATCGGCGCTGCCTACCTGGGGTATACCTATTCCACAAAAAACAAATATACGTTTAAGCTGGGCGGAAGATATGAGTTTACCGATATCACGGCCAGCACCATGGGGCTGGTAGCCGAAAGCCGGAATCACCTGAATATCCCGTCGTACGGAAACTTTATTCCGAGTGTAAATATATCCAGGACCTTTGCCCAGCGGTATACGGTTAAGCTGGCCTATAACCAAAGGATACAGCGCCCGGGAATGCAGCACCTGAACCCCAACGAAAACCAGGCTAACCCGCTGCGGATTTCAAGGGGAAACCCGGAGCTTGACCCGGAAATCAGCAACAATATTGAGGCCAGCATAAGTGCCGGGATCAACAAATTGTATTTCAACTTCTCGGTGTTTACGCGGTTTACAGACAATGCCATTTCATCGCTGACCACCAAATGGGAAGAAAGAGGAGAAGGCGTGACCCTGACTACTTTTGAAAACGTGGGAAAAAGCCAGACCACCGGCATCAACTTCTTTGGTAACTACCAGATTACGCCAAAATGGTCATTTAACGGTGGACTCGAAGCGTTTTATATGGTATTTGACGGCCTTGCTCCTGACCTGAACGGTTTGAGCATGGACTTTAATACCCAGGGATGGAACCTGAACGGACGGGTGATGAGCCAGATCTCCCTGAATAAGGGCTGGCAGATCCAGGGTTTCGGGTTTATGCGGGGGAACAGTGTGATTGCGCAGGGGGTACAGAGCGGCTGGAGCCATTATGCCCTGGGCTTCAGAAAAGAATTTGCCAACAAGAAGGGAAGCATTGGTCTCAATGCCCAGAACTTCTTCAAAGATCACATGAAGTTCACTTCTACCCTGAATACTTTCCAGAATATCCAGGAATCAATTGACTACCGGTATAGCCGAGGCTTTAACGTGACGCTCAATTACAAGATCGGAAAGATGGGCCCCGAAGCCCTGAAGCCGAAAAAACGGGCCAAAGGCGTTAAAAATGATGACCTGAAGGATGCGGGCGGGGAGCAGCAACAGCAGCAGCAATAGATAAGAAGACGCAGATAACGCAAACAGGCACAGGATATCTCCCTGTGCCTGTTTGCGTTAATAGCCATAATAAGTCACTTTCCTGTATTAAAACACTGTTGAAATTAGAGGATTGAACAAGAGCGAAAATTACGTTGCGATGATGCCGTTAGCGCTATTTACATGCCTTACAGGGATGTAATGGCAGGCAATGAATGCAGCTGCTTCAGAATTTCTTTGAACCATACGGTATATTTCTCCGGTGACTCCTCTGCATCAGATTGCAGATCATCCATGTCTACCCAGCGGTAGTCGGATATTTCCTGCGGGTCAGGAGAAACGGCGCCTTCGTATGTGCCGGAGAAGACATGGTCGATCTCGTTTTCGAAAAGGCCGTTTGTGAAAGCCGCCTGGTAGTGAAAGGTAAACCGGTGGGTAAGTGTGCAGGTGAATCCCATTTCTTCTGCCAGCCGCCTTTCGGCAGCTTCGCCGATTTCCTCTCCCCGGTTAGGATGCCCGCAGCAGGTGTTGGTCCATAGCGATGGCGAATGGTATTTTTCGTCGGCACGCTTTTGCAACAGCAGTTGTCCGCGCGTATTAAAGACCAGGACAGAAAATGCCAGGTGCAGCAGGCCTTTTTTATGAACTTCTATCTTTTCTTCATAACCGGTGATATTTCCTGCTGTGTCGGACAAGGGGATAATGATTTCCATGAAGCTTCTCACTTTTAATTCAAAACATGCCGCAAGGCCCTTAAGGTTCATTATCCGGGTAGCATAACCGTAAAATCGGGAGGATTTACAAAAAAATAAAAAAAGAAAGAACATATTTTACGTAAATATGCTAACTTTGCACCGCAAATAATAACCTGTATTGTTTGCACCATGATAGACTCATCCAAGCTTCTTTTTGAAGCACTCACCTACGACGACGTCCTCCTTGTTCCGGCCTACTCTGAAGTTCTCCCGAAAGATACAAGTACCCGTACCCGGCTTACCCGGAATATCTGGTTAAACCTGCCTTTGGTATCTGCTGCCATGGATACCGTTACTGAACACGAAATGGCTATTGCCCTCGCCCAGGAAGGCGGTATTGGCATCATCCACAAAAATATGACCATTGAGCAGCAGGCCGATGAGGTCAGACGGGTGAAACGTTCAGAAAGCGGGATGATCATTGACCCGATCACCCTGGATGAAAGTTCGGTGGTAGGCGATGCCCTCCGGATCATGCACGAGTTTAAAGTGGGAGGCATTCCCGTAATTGACGGTGCGAACAAATTGAAAGGGATTGTCACCAACCGGGATCTTCGTTTCCAGACCGACAGGAGCCTGCCTATCCGCCAGATCATGACGGTAGAAAACCTGGTCACAGCCAATGAAGGTATCAGCCTGGAAGAGGCAGAGGGAATCCTCATGACCCGCAAGATTGAGAAGCTGCCCATCGTAGACAAAGAAAATAAGCTGGTAGGGCTGATCACTTACCGGGATATCCTGAAAAAATTAAATAAGCCGAATGCAGCGAAAGATAAGCTGGGCCGGCTGCTGGTGGGCGCTGCCGTAGGCGTTACAGCCGACCTGGTAGAAAGGGTTACCGCCCTGGTGAAGGCCGGCGTAGATGTGATCAGCATTGATACGGCGCACGGGCACTCAAAAGGCGTGATAGATGCCCTTTCCAATATTAAAAAGCTGTTCCCGAACCTGGAAGTGATCTGTGGAAATATCGCTACGGGAGAAGCCGCCAAAGCGCTGGCCGATGCCGGGGCTGACGCCGTTAAAGTAGGTGTGGGACCCGGAAGTATCTGCACCACCCGGATCATTGCCGGTATAGGCATGCCGCAGCTCTCGGCAGTTAACCTGTGTGCTGAGGCCCTGAAGGGAACAGGCATCCCGGTGATTGCTGACGGTGGTATCCGTTTTTCAGGCGATATCGCCAAAGCCATTGCCGGTGGCGCCAGTACCGTGATGATCGGATCGCTGCTGGCCGGAACCGAAGAGGCGCCGGGCGAGGTGGTGATCTTTGAAGGAAGAAAATTCAAATCGTATCGTGGTATGGGGTCTCTGGAAGCCATGGAAGACGGGTCAAAAGACCGTTATTTCCAGGATTCAACGGTAGATGCCAAGAAACTGGTGCCGGAAGGTATTGTGGGCCGTGTACCGTATAAAGGGGCTGCCCGTGAGATCATTTACCAGATGACCGGCGGTTTAAAAGCCGGTATGGGTTACTGCGGAGCCAAAGATATTGAAGCGCTTCAGGGAGCCAAGTTCATTAAAATAACTTCTTCCGGTATGCGCGAGTCGCATCCGCACGATGTGCAGATCACGAAAGAGGCACCGAATTATTCGACGAAGTAAGAGAATTGAGGTAAATATGCCCGGCTCTCGACTACGTTTGGTTCTCGACTACGCTCGGTTCTCGACTACGCTCGAACTGACACGTAGCGGCTGCCATTTGTCAGTTCGAGCGTAGTCGAGAACCGAGCGTAGTCGAGAACCAGGAACCGCAACCGGACCATTCATCAGAACAATAATCCCGCAAAGGTAGCCGACATATAGCTGGCCAGTGTACCCGCCACCAGCGCCTTCATGGCCACCTGGGTTAGGTCTTTCCTTCGTGACGGCTCCAGGGCGGAGATCCCCCCGATCTGGATACCCAGGGAGCCTAAGTTGGCAAACCCGCACAGGGCAAAGCTCACAATGGCAATGGTTTTGGGAGAGAGGGTGCCGTGAGCAATAAAATCTTTCAGTTGCAGGTAGGCCACAAACTCATTTGCTGCAAGCTTGGTGCCCATTAATGACCCGGCTTGTATCACCTCGCCGGAAGGCACACCCATAGCCCAGGCAAAGCCGGAGAAAAGATAGCCCAGGATCAGATCAATGCTTAAATCGGGAATGCTCAGAAGCCCACCCAGCTTACCCAGGATGAAGTTAAGGAGGGCAATGAGGGCCAGGAAGCCGATCAGCATGGCCAGCACGTTCATGCCCACTTTCAGTCCGTCAGAACAGCCGGCTGAAATGGCGTCAATCACATTGGTATGCTCTTTGGCTACTTTGAGCTTTACTTCACCGCTGGTTTCAGAGGTTTCTGTTTCGGGGTACATCAGCTTGGCAATGGCCAGGGCGCCCGGTGCGGCCATGATGCTGGCCGCAATAAGGTATTCTGCCTTCACGCCGAATTGAATATAAGTGGCCATCACTCCGCCCGCTATACAGGCGTAGCTCCCGGCCATGGAAGCCATCAGCTCAGAGCGGGTCATGCCCTTCAGGTAGGGCTTGACCATAATCTGCGCTTCTACCTGGCCTACAAATGTACTGGCAATATTGGAAAGTGCCTCTGCCCCGCTAACGTGCATCAGCCACTTCATGCCCTTGGCCAGCCATTTGATAATAAATTGAATAATGCCGAAATGATAGAAGATGTTAACCAGCACCGCTACAAAAATGATGGTGGGGATGATCTTGAAGAAGAAGATAAAGCCGCCGCCACCCAGGGCTTTGTTTACCGCTTCCACATTGGCTAAGGGGCCGAAAACAAATTCACCGCCATCGTTGGCGAAATCGATGATCCGGGTAACCCAGGCGCCCAGGGTACCGAAAATAGTTTTCCCGATGCTTGTTTTCAAGATAAAAAGCGCTAACAGAAACTGCAGGCCTATACCTACACCTACGGTTCTGAAATTGATGGCTTTTTTGTTATTGGAGAGTGCATAGGCAACGCCCAGGATGAGGATGACACCTAAAATGCCGGTAAAATTTTGCATCGGGTATAAATGTAAAATTAGGATTGGTTTTGCTAAGGTAGAAACTAAAAGTGAAAAGTGAAAAGTTTAGGAACATTTAGTAATAACCCCGGCCCCTTAACCGGCTACTTCTCATTTTTAGCTTTTAGTTTTTAACTTTTCACTTACTTACTCCTCCCACGCCCAATCTATCTTATGCTTCATGTCTTTAATCACCATCCGGTTGGCTTTAAAATAAGCCCGTATTTCGTCTACCTTGTCGTATTGCTGGGCTAATTTGTACTCTTTGTAGAGCTCCAGCATGCCCCTGATGACGGTTTCGTCATTGCCCAGCGACTCTTCCTCAAGCCCGAGAATCTCTTGTGTGAATGTCAGGAAGGAATTGACCAGGTTATTGAAGTTCTGCCCGCCGAGCGCCGCAGGCGGAAGCTGGTTCATATAAACCATGTTGATGAACTTCAGCAGGGTAAAAAGCTGGGCCACGGCTACGGCCGTGTTCAGGTCATCATTCAGGGCATCATAAAAGGAAGAAATGGCTTTGGTCAGCTCGTTGACCTTCTTTTCGTCAATGGCCACTGAGTCATCCGGAACATATTCCAGGCTGCGGGCTATTTTCATCCCGTTCAGTATCCGGCGATATCCCTTCTGAGCAGCCTTCAGGGCGTCATTGGAGAAGTCGAGGGTAGACCGGTAGTGCGATTGCAGCATGAAAAACCGTACGGTCATCGGACTGTAGGCCTGCTCCAGCAGCGGGTGGTTGCCGGTGATCAGCTCGCCGGGAAGAAAGCTGTTGCCCAGCGATTTAGACATTTTCTGCCCGTTTACGGTCAGCATATTGGAGTGCATCCAGTACCGTACAGGATCTTCACCGGTCAGCCCGATGCCCTGGGCTATCTCGCACTCGTGGTGGGGAAACTTCAGGTCCATGCCGCCTCCGTGAATGTCAAACTGGTTGCCCAGGTATTTTACACTCATGCAGGTACATTCAATGTGCCAGCCCGGAAATCCTTTTCCCCAGGGGCTGTTCCATTGCATAATATGTTCTGGCGCCGCCTTTTTCCAGATGGCAAAATCAAGCGGGTTGCGTTTTTCGGCCTGCCCGTCCAGCGTACGCGTTTCGTTCAGCAGGTCTTCCAGGATACGGCCCGAAAGCTTCCCGTAATTATTTCCCTGCTCGTTGTACCGGTTGATATCGAAATACACCGAACCGTTTGATTCATAAGCCAGCCCTTTACTGATCAGGTCCTGAACGGCCTCGATCTGCTCAACAATATGCCCGGTAGCCGAGGGTTCAATGCTCGGATTCAGGAAGTTGAACATCCGGAGTACGTCATGGAAATCATTGGTGTACCGCTGGGCTACCTCCATGGGTTCCAGCTTTTCCAGCTTGGCTATTTTCCCGATCTTGTCTTCACCTTCGTCGCCGTCGCCTACCAGGTGGCCCACATCGGTGATGTTCCGTACATACCGCACTTTATAACCGGTGTGAAGCAGGTAACGGTAGAGCACATCAAACGTGAGAAACGTACGCACATTTCCCAAATGAACGTTATTGTATACGGTAGGACCGCAGACGTACATGCCCACGTGGCCTTCATTAATCGGTTGAAAAACTTCCTTTTTCCTTGAAAGTGAATTGTAAAGTTTTAACGGTTGCATTCGATGCTTTACTAAAATGTTTTGCAAAATTACCGTTTTAAATACAGGATTGTTTATTTAATTGCGATTAATATGCCATTTTCTTCAGTTCTGCGGTATTTTTATGCCCCGTGATAAAAGAAAATCATCCTCTAATTAAATAAAAATAATGAAAAACGTAGTTTTAGCGGCTTTCCTGCTGGTGTTGTATTCCTGCTCGCCTGCAAAGAAATATGCGGAATCTTCCAGACATTGGGAAAAGGAGATTTCGGAACTGGTCAGGCAGGATGAAACGCGGGTATACCCGGACAATTCCATCCTGTTTATCGGGAGCAGCAGTATCCGCCTGTGGGATAACATTGAAAAAGATATGGCTCCTTACCCGGTGATCCAGCGGGGCTTTGGCGGCTCTAACCTGCGTGATGTGCTGGTTTATGAGAACCGTCTGGTCAATCCCCATAAGTTCAGGGCCATTGTGGTTTTTGTAGCAAATGATATTTATGGAGGAAAAGAAGATATCACGCCCGAAGAAGTATTGAAATTGTATACCCAGCTGGTGAAAAGCATCCGGAAGGAACATAAAAAAGAACCGGTCTTCTGGGTTCAGATCACCCCGACGGAGTCACGGTGGCATGTCTGGGATAAGATTCAGCAGGCCAATACGCTGATCAAAAATTATACGGAAAAGCATAAAAACCTGTATTATATTGAAACGGCCCCGGCATTTTTAGGAGCAGACGGGAAGCCCATCAAAGAATATTTCCGGGAAGATAAGCTGCACCAGACGCAGAAAGGGTACGATGTGTGGGCATCAATTATTAAAAAGGCATTAGATAAAAATTTGAAATAGCTGTAAGTAGCTCATAGCTAAAATTTTATACATTATGAAACAGCAATGAGCAGTCAGCTATCAGAAGTCGGGCACACCGGGTGACGTATCACCAACCGGCCCATGAATAAGCGGTCCGCCGCTGCGGCTGACTGCTGATAGCTGAAGGCTGAAAGCAAAATTTATACATTATGAAAACATTATTCTATTTGCTGAGCGCAACAGTTGCTCTTTCGGCCTGCACAAAGCGGGAAAGTAAGCAGGACGGGTACGGGATCCTGGTGGGTACCTATACCCAGAAAGGCTCTGACGGAATCTATTATTACCGCCTGGATGCCGATATGAAGAACCCGGAGCAGGTTTCTTCTGCCAAAGGGGTTAAAAATCCTTCCTTCCTGGCGGTAGAGGGCGACCGGGTGTATACGGTAAACGAAGAAGAGCAGGGTAAGGTGCAGGCCTACCGGCTGGATAAAGAGACCGGGGCGTTTACGTTCATCAATGAGCAGGAAACCGGCGGCGCTCACCCGTGCCATGTCTCCACTACGGGCAAATGGCTCTTTGCCGGTAACTACAGCGGAGGAAACCTGGCGGTTTTTCCGTTAGAAAGCAGCGGAGCGTTGGGCAACCGTACCCAGTTGATCGCCAATTCGGGTAACGGACCCGTTAAAGATCGGCAGGAGAAGTCGCATGTGCACTCCGCCAACATCACTCCTGACGGGAAGAGCTTATGGGTAGCTGACCTGGGAACCGATGAGATCCTGGTTTTTGATATCGAAAAAGAAGGTATACGCGAAAAGCACCGGATCAAAATTACACCGGGAGCCGGTCCGCGTCATATAGCGTTTCATACCGCCCTGCCCGTGGCCTACCTCATTAATGAGCTGAACAATAAGGTTTGCGTGATTTCTACCACTGATTTTTCCCTGCTGCAGGAGATTTCGGCCCTGCCTGAGGGCTTTGAGGGAACCAGCTTTTGTGCGGATATCCATGTTTCTCCCGACGGTAAGTTCCTGTATGGTTCCAACCGGTATTCCGATTCGATCGTAACTTTTAAGATCGACGGGCAATCGGGGAAAATAAGTACGGAAGGCCATGTTCCGGCGGGAGGAAAGGTGCCGCGTAATTTTGCGATATCGCCTGACGGGAAATACGTTCTGGTGGCGAACCAGGATTCGGATAACGTGGTGGTATTTGAACGGGATGCTGCAACCGGGCTGTTAAAAAATACCGGCACGGAAATCCCTGTTTCCATGCCGGTGTGCGTGAAATTTTTGTAGGAATGTGCTTCGCAGGAATGTGCCCGGAGGCGCGTTCCTGCAACGATCAATGATGATGATGTCCGCCCGGGCCGTGCACATGCCCGTGATCCATTTCTTCTGCTGAAGCTTCCCGCACGGAAATGATTTTGCCTTCAAATTTCAGGGTTTTTCCTGCCAGCGGATGATTGAAGTCAATAGTGACTTTATCGCCCTGAACTTCCAGTACCCGGCCCTGGATCTTCGCACCGTCGTCGTTGGTGAAAGGAATAGGATTTCCGGGTTCCAGGAAGCCGTCAGGAACTTTCCCGTCTTCAATTTTAAACATATCGATACTGAACTCAACTACATTGTCCTCATAAAATTCCCCGAATGCGTCTTCTGCTGATATTTCAAAATTATAGGTATCTCCTGCCGAAAGGCCGTTCAGGTTTTCTTCAAACTTCGGGGGAAGGCCGCTGTGGCCGGCCAGGTAGTGCATGGCCTCGTCGTCAGCTACTTCTTCCACCAGTTCAAACTCGTCGTCAGGTGACAAAGTGTAAAGCGTATAAGCGGTAGCAACCACCTTTCCGTCAGAAATTTTCATAGTGCTCATAGTTTTAGAATGTTATCAGCTTCCGGCAATAAGCATTTGCGTTTGATGCGTAAGCTGATTGCTCATGGCTATTTCGTTTATTTTAAGACAAAGGTAGGACTTATGCCCGCATTAAAGATGCGATCAGGGCAATTATCTTTAGGAATATAGTCCTACTTTTGCAAAAAAACAGGAAGTGAATGGCTCTTTTAGAACCGCTTTACAGGGTTTCGGAGATTTGTGCTTTTGGCGGTATTGAAAATGTGGTGATTTGTCCGGGCTCCCGGAGCGCGGCCCTTACACTCGCATTTGTCAGGAGTAAAAAATTCAGGGTACAGGTGATTACCGATGAGCGCAGCGCAGCATTTGTGGCCCTGGGACTGGCGCAGGCCAGCGGCAAGGCTACCGTGCTGATCTGTACGTCGGGTACGGCAGCCCTTAATTTCAGCCCGGCAGTGGCAGAGGCCTTTTTCCAGGAGATTCCTTTGCTGGTGCTTACGGCTGACCGTCCGCCGGAATGGATTAACCAGCACGACGGGCAGACCATCTTCCAGCAGGATATTTACGGCCGGCATATCATTAAGTCGTATGATTTCCCGGCCGATTACACGCATCCGGATGCCGTTTGGATGATTGAACGCCAGACGAACGAGGCCCTTGCCTTTGCGCGCCGCGGACCGGTGCATATCAATATTCCTATCCGGGAGCCTTTTTACCCGGAAGAAGGCGAGGTGTATGCGGGGGCGTTTCACCCTGTATCTTACCTCACCGGCAGCCCGGCCCTGGAGGATAGCACATGGAAGGCGCTGCTGGAAGCCTGGAACCGGGCCGGCACGATCCTGGTAGCGATAGGGCAAAACCACGAGAACCTGGATACGCCGCTGGAAGCACTTTCAGAAGACGGCCGGGTGAGTGTCGTGGCAGATGTGATCTCCAATGTGAATATAAAAAATAAGATCAGCTTGCACGATATCTTCCTGAATAAGATGCAGGCTACACCCGATCTGCTGATCACCTGCGGGAAATCGTTTATATCCAAGTCATTCAAACAGTTTTTCAGGAAAAACAAGCCGGCTGTTCACTGGCATGTGGAAGAGAAAACAGAGCTCACGGATCCTCTTCAGTCTGTCACTGCTAAAATTACGGTTCCTGCGGCTTATTTTCTGAAAGAGCTGGCCACACGGGCCCCGGGCAGAGCGGGAAACAGTGCGGAAGAATGGCGGCAGATGGAAGAAAAATCGGCTGCCTATCTTGCCGGTTTCCTGGAAGAATGCCCGTTTGGTGAGCTGAAAGCCACGGCTATGCTTTTTCAGCACCTTCAGCCGGGCGATATCCTGCACCTGGGCAACAGCATGCCGGTGCGCTATGCCAACCTGCTGGCCAGCCTGCTCCCGGGAGGAGTGAAGGTATATGCTAACCGGGGAACCTCCGGTATTGAAGGAGTGGTCAGCACGGCTGCCGGCCAGGCGCTGGGCAGTAAAGGCCGCGTGCACTGCCTGGTGGGTGATGTGTCTTTCTTTTACGATAGCAATGCCCTGTTTGCAGCCCGGCCGCAAAACCTCAGCATCTACCTGGTTCAAAACGGGGGCGGAAATATATTCCGTATTATTGACGGGCCCGGGAAACAGGAAGAGCTGGAAAGCTGTTTCATTACCCCTCCGGGAAGAACTGCGGAGGCCCTTTGCCGCGAAGCGGGCTACGGTTATACAGCTATACGGTCAGCCGCAGACCTGCAGGAGGCATTAAAAAACAAAGAGGACGGGCTTGTCAATAACGGGCCCGCCCTCTTTGAAATCTATACCGACGGAGTGCTTGACTCCGGTTTGTTTCATCAGCTGAAAGCCGGGTTTACTTTGTAAAAGCTACCCCTTCAGCCGGCTTGTCAAACGTCCATTTGGTAGTGACGTTGGTTTTGCGCTTGTCTTTGGTGTTGATATAGGTATACGCAACCGGTAGTTTTACCCCGATAGGCGTGGTGTCGTATTTGGTATAGTCCATGGTATGGGTGATCCCGTTTTCTATCAGCACCTCCCGGACTACCAGGCCTGTGGCGTTATCAAAGTAATATTCTCTTTTCAGGCCGTCTTTTTCTATGGCCAGCCGGGTAGTGGCCTTGCCTTCTACCGTAGCTGCAGAAACGGGAGCGGTCAGCTTATACCCTTTCTTGTCGTAATTAACAAAAGGCAGCACGCCGTCTTTGGCTTCCAGGCTGAGCTCTGACAGCTCTTTGTCGCTCAGGTCTTTTGTGCTGTAGGTGGCCTTCTTGTCGGGGCTTCCCATAGGTATCTTGATCCAGCCCTCATTGCCGTTCAGTATATAGTAAAAGTCTCTTTTCAGGAGAGTTTTCTTCCGCGAAAGCTGGTTTTTGGCGCCTACAACCACCACTTCTTCGTCATAGTCGGTAGTGGCATTGGCTACATACGAGCGGTTATATTTGAAGGTGGTCACATCTTCAATTTTGTCTTTTCCGCCAGTGGCTTCCAGGTATTTCTCTATAACGGCGTTTGCATCCTGGGCCTGGGACAGGAAAGGAACAAGCGCCAGCAGGAAAATTTTAGTGATTTTCATATTTGATTATGCTATTGGTTTTATAGTTTAGACGTAAATACGGGCAGATGTTTCTTTTCATTGCCTCCGTTTAACAAAATATTAACGAAGCGGGAAGCCGCCCCGATATTTAGCAGACCTTAAAATCACATTAATTCTTTATTGCACCGGCAAGAATAGCGGTGATTTCTTCCAGGTATTTTTTATCGGTTTCGTCAAAGTCATTCAACTGTTCGCTGTCAATATCCAGCACCCCGATCACATTGCCACGGGTGTCTTTCAGCGGAAGCACAATTTCTGACCGGGAAGCCGAGCTGCAGGCAATATGACCGGGAAACTGGTCTACATCAGGCACGAGTGTGGTGGACCGGGTAGTGAAAGCGTGGCCGCAAACGCCCCGGTCGTACCGGATCCGGGTACAGGCAATAGGGCCCTGGAAAGGCCCGAGCACGAGCTCACCTTTCCGGTCATCAAAATAAAACCCGACCCAGAAGAAGTCAAAAGCCTGTTTGAGGGCCGCAGCCGTATTGGCGGTATTGGCCACGAGGTCCTCCTCGCCGGCTATGAGATTACGGAGCTGCGGAATGAGCGCTTCGTAGATTTCCGCCTTTCCGGCGCCCTCAGGTATATAAAGATTCTCTGCCATTATTTATAGATAATTTTTGAACTCTCTTTTCTGAACAAAGGTTCCCGGCTCATAGCTCATAGCTCATAGCTCATAGCTCATAGCTCATAGCTTCTTCGCTTCGTTCCAGAATACATCCATTTCGGCGAGGGTCATTTCAGAAAGGTTCCGGCCGGTTTCCCGGGCTTTACCTTCCAGGTAGGTGAACCTTTTGATAAATTTCCGGTTGGTCCTTTCCAGGGCCGTTTCAGGGTTGATACCGGCAAAGCGGGCATAATTGACGAGAGAAAACAGGACATCGCCAAATTCGTCTTCTTTTTCTTCCGGTGTGCCGTTTTCTGCCTTTTCTTTGAATTCGGAAATTTCCTCTTCCACTTTTTCCCAGACCTGCGCGGTTTCTTCCCAGTCGAAACCTACTCCACGGGCTTTTTCCTGTATACGCATGGCTTTTACCAGCGCCGGTAAGGAGGCAGGCACACCGCCCAGCACCGATTTATTCCCCTCTTTCAGCTTAATCTGCTCCCAGTTTTTCTTGACGTCCTCTTCGTCTTTTACCTCGGTATCTCCGTAAATATGGGGGTGCCGGATGATCAGCTTTTCACAAATGCCGTTAATCACTTCGGCCATGGTAAAGTCATTGGTTTCCGAGCCGATTTTTGCATAAAAAACAATATGAAGCAGGAGGTCGCCGAGCTCCTTTTTTACTTCCGGCAGGTCCTTTTCCAGGATGGCATCTGAAAGCTCATAGGTTTCTTCTATGGTCAGGTGGCGGAGGGTGTCCATGGTTTGTTTCCTGTCCCAGGGGCATTTCTCACGCAGGTCATCCATAATATCGAGCAGGCGGTTAAATGCAAGCAATTCAGCCGAGCGATTTTTGGAAAAAGGTAGCGGAAGGGTATTTGACATGAGTTTTTTGAAGGAAATTTAGAAGTACAAAGGTACACATTTTAGTGATGTAATTCATTCATGGTAATATCATACGTCCTTAATTCATCAGGGTGTTTTACAAATTTAGAGCAACTTACTTTACACTTTTGGAGTAAATTCTATCCCTAAAATCGGCATTCTGTCCCAGCATTTTTTTTACTAAAACCCGGCTTTCTACTTTTGGTTTAAACAAAATAGAATAACAAATGAAACGAGTATTAATTTTTCTAGCCGGCATAGCAGTATCTGGTTCTGTTAATGCCCAAGCATTATCTCCTTGGGAATATAATGAAGGGGAGGGCCTTGTGACACTTAAGAATGGCCAAAAGTCCAGAAGTAGCAATGGCGAAAGGCTGCCATTAGTATATGACTACGCGGTAGTACCGGCAAAGAATGACTCTGAATGGAAGCCAGCACCTGTAGTAAACGGACAAGTAAACTATGGGAGCAATAGCAGTAGTATTCTTGATAAAAGTTTATATAATAAGTTTACCCATGTTGACTTTACCTATTTCAGAGCCTTTTTGGATTTAAGAAATGTTCCTCAAAATTTCAAACTCAATAATGTCACAGTTACTATTGGAGAAATAGATGACCAGGCTCGCATGTTAGTCTTTAATTCGGCTAACCCGAACGGCACAAACATGAATGCTGCTGACGGCAAAAGAGGAGGAAAAGACATTACTATTGATTTTACGTCTGCACTACGTGTAGGAGAGATTAATACCTTCGTTATAATTCAAGTAGATGATAACCCGGGGGGCAATACACTTAAGGGTGGAGTAACCTTGAAATTGAATAATAACGAAGTTAAGCCTAGCAACTGGAAACCTGATCTTTCAGGCAAAGAATATGCTGAGAAAACGGTGGCACTTAAAGCCAAAAAGTTTAAGGTGAATGCCTTTTCCGTAAATAATGGACAGGGAAGAGGTTTGTACTTCTTTGGTGTCAGGAACGGTGATAATACTGGACGAATAGTCAAAACGGATGAAAAAAATATTACGGTACTTCAAATTGAAAACGTAAGCCTTGGAAATAACCAGTATGCGTTTAAAATCCTGAATTATCCGGGTGCGAAACAAGGAGAAAGTGCCTATTTAGTAGCAAAAAGCAATAGTACCGTGAGTGTGGAATTTTTGACAAATGTATCAGACGGAGCCAAATTTATAAGCCACCCGGCATTTACTCAAGCTGCAGGTTCTGAGCAGTTTCTATCTTTTGAATCAAAGCTAAAGCCGGGCTTTTATTTACGTCATTCCGGTTTTGTGTTAAGGTTAGACGAGAAACATCCGTCTGAGCTGTATAAGCAGGATGCCTCTTGGATGATACAGGAAATGTAAGAAGTGGTTTATTCATGAGGGTGTCTGAAAAGATATTTTTATACAAGACTTTTCAGGCACGCTCCTGAGTGATTAAATAAATAGAAATGATGAAAAAAGCAGGAGTAATAATAGCCGGTTTCATTTTAACAGCCTGTACACTAGCCTGTAAAGAAAAGTCTGAAAGCCAGGAGAATAACCAGGAGCTTGTTAAGAAAGACAAAAAAGAAGAATATTGCTATAGAAGTGAGTATCCTTTTTTAGATTATGAAGGAAAAGAGGCTAAGGATGTGGAGGAATTAAGATTTACGATGGAGGGAAATGCTATAGAAGGGATATTTAATTGGATTCCAGGCGAAAAAGGAGGGATGCGAGGGGGCATTTCAGGTACTATACAAGATAACATTATTACTGCAATCTACACCGAAATAAACTCTGATGAGCCTATAAAATTAAGCATTACCTTATCGCCCGATAAGGCGGATATTACCAGCTCCTGGGATGGTTTTGGGGAGTTCAGTATCCCAAAAGTAGAATGCCGATAGGTATCCCCCTTTTTTAATGCCGGCAAAACTGTTTTACTTTGTAGCTTATGCGACATTCATTTTTTCTCCTCTTCATCGCCAGCCATTTTTCAATGGCTCAGGATATAGATATAAAAAAGAGGGTAGAAAGATTAGACAGCCTGATGAGTTTGCATCACAATAATTATGACTATGTAGAACAGGAAGCCGATGCCTTATATCATCTGCTGAACACAAAATATGCGGCTAAGGAGTACAATGGCTTTAAAGTAGATGTGATGCTTCATAAGGCACAGGTCTATTTGCAAAAGAGAGAAAACAAGAAAGCCCTTCAGATAGCTATCGAAGCTTCTGACAAAGCCCGGGAATACCAACTGCCCGAAAAAAAATATCGCAGCAGCCTGATAATAGCACTCACGTATGAGATTACCAGCGATTTTATTTCATGTAGAAAATACTTAGACGAGGCATATAGAATATCCAGACAGCATCAACTCGATAGTGTTTACAGTGCCTATTGTATACGTATGTCGTCCTTTTATCGCCTGACGAATAAGCGGGATTCGTCTGCTCATTTCGCTTATGAAGGACTGGAGTATGCCCAAACGTATAATAACAGCAGGGAAATAACAGATGCGTATATACTGTTGGGAATGCTCCTGCGTAAAGACAACTATAAGGAATCGGTAAGATATTCATCACTTGCTGCAAAAAGACTTATCGAGAGAAAAGATTTTTTGCCCGCTGCAATGCAGCTTTCAAATATTTCCAGAACCTTATACGAACAGAAGCAAATAGACGGGTCTTTTATGTATAATGACTCAGCATTATCCTTGTTGGAAAAAAATAATATTGCCGGTCTGTTCAGGATTTATCAGTACAGAAGCAATTTATTTGAAGCGGTCGGAAATATAGATTCCGCTTTTTATTATTTTCGAAAATACCACGATAGTTATTTGAGTTACATTGAAAAAACAGAAGTAGCCGAGACAAGGAAAATAACCGAGCAATACGAAAACGACAAAAAAGAAGCCGTCATCAAAAGCAGGGAACACCAGCTGTTTTTTATAGGCAGTTTGCTTGCGGTAATTGTTTTCGGGTCAGTGGTATTGTTCCGTAAAAACAGGCAAATCAACAAGCAAAACAGGATTATCAGTACACAGCTGGGAGAGCTGACCAAAACACTGGACCAGAAACAGATGCTGTTGTCCGAATTACAGCACAGGGTAAAAAACAACCTGCAGCATGTCATCAGTATTCTCGAAATCCAGAAAGAATCGGTGGACTTTAATAATATTGACGAGCTGATCAGAGGCAATCAAAACCGTATCCATTCGATGGCTTTGCTGCATAAAAAGCTGAACGTTTCAGACAATGTGCATGAGGTGGATGTAAAAAGGTACGTAACCGAACTCTCCGAACTGGTCAAAGATTCTTACGAGAGTCACAGCAAAAAAGTGAACCTGCAGGTACATGTGGAAATAGAAAAAATCTCCTTAGAAAAAGCCCTGCCTTTAGGCTTGATTATAGTAGAGCTGGTCAGTAACAGCATGAAACACGCTTTCAAAAAACTAAATATCGGAATCATCAACATAGAGCTTACCAAAGACGCCAATGGCCATACACTGTACTACTCCGACAACGGAAGCGGTTTTGATTTTAACGCACCAGGTGAAAAAGGGCTGGGCCAGGAAATCATCAAAGGGCTGATAGACCAGTTAGGCGGTGTAACCGAAACCAAAAGCGATAACGGATTTGAGCTTACCGTTTGGTTTTAGGCAATTTCTATCCCTAAAATCGCCATTCTGTCCCAGAAATTCAAAAAATAAAAAGTCGTTTGTCATTCTTGTATGGGATAATAGAACATCATTGCAATCGAAGCTAAGATGTAAAAAAATATTTTAAACAAATAATCAATTTTGTCATGAAAAGTTATTTTTATCTTATTGTAACAGCTTTATTTTTTTGCTGTGCAAGCCAGTCAACTGCTCAAAATTTGCACAAAAAAGAGTATTTAGACCAACTTAAATCCTACGATTCTAAATCTTCCTTAGCTCCGGCTGAAATGAAAAAAGCAAGAGAATTAATGCTTGCTATAATGAATGAGGGTAGATCTAATCCTAATTACAGAAAATTATCAGGTTGTAAAGGCGACTTGAATTTAGCTTCTGGTTTAAACCCCTTAGCACTTGACGATCGTTTAAATGCAATGGCCCAAGAACAAGCAGATTATATGGCTGCAAATGATATCTTAACTCACGACAATAAAAATTATAAAGATTTTGGTGTCAGGAAAAACAAACACTTAGGCAATGGTTATGGGCCTGAAGGTTGCGGCCAAAGTACAACACTTGCGGATTTTCCAATTAATTTTATGAAGAGCGAGACCCATTATAGGGAAGTATGGAACTTAGGTGCTGAACCTACAACAACCGTTGGTTTCGGAATGGCAAAAAGTAAAACGGGATATTGGTATATAGCAACGGTTTGGGGCAATTTTCCAGTAAGTAATAATAACACAGCAAATACAAAATCTGTACCAGCCAACGTTACATTATGTGGAATTACTACAAAATTCCAGGGGTCAATGACACCTGGCAGCAGCCTTTCGGAAAAAGAAGCTCTCGTATCGGCCAATGGACGTTATCGGCTTCGATATGACAGCAACGTAGGCCATGTAATAGAGGAGGTTTTAAACAGCAACAATTGCCAGTTCAAACAGGTTTATAGTTTTGCCGGTATTATAGCGGGGCAGTACATTGATAATAATGCAAAAAACCAAGCTATATCGTTTAATTATGAATCCAATGGTGATATTCTGCTTACTTACCCTCGGTCATCTGGCAGATTTAGCAAAAACGCGGCGAGTCCGGATAAGCACCGGGATGCACCCCAGGTGAATATAGTCGGTAAAAGCACAAAACTTGAACTCACCAATGAGGGAAAATTGAGACTGGTCAATAACAGCGGGCAGGAGGTATGGGGCACCACACCCGCCACTCCAGCCTGTGGACTTACTATAAAATATCAGGGTTTTATGACTCCTGGCAGCCTGATGTTAGAAAATGAAGTCTTAGTTTCAGCTAATGGTCGTTATCAGTTTAGAAATAGTGGTGGTAGTTATGTTATTGAAGAAATTTTGAATCGCAATAATTGTCAATTTAAACAAGTTTATGATTTTACACTCGTTGTAACACTTATGCCACCACATATGTATCCATTTAATGGTAGTAAGAGAGGATTTAGTTATACAAAGGATGGGGATATTATTTATATACCAAATGTTTCAGTAGGAGTGTTTAGTGAAAATCCTAAAAATCCAAGTAAGCACCGGGACTCACCTAAAACCAATGTAGTAGGAAAAAGTACTAAACTTGAACTTACTAATGAGGGAATTTTGAGATTAGTCAATAACAATGGGCAGGTTATATGGACTACAACAGGTCATGATAAATAAAAGGTAAGAGATTGACTAAAATTTCTATTGTGCAAGCATTTTTTGAATTCAAAAGGTCGTACCCGTTGCGACCTTTTGTTTTAAGTGCAGACATTCCATTCCTGTATGATAAATGAACGGACTTATTCTTTAATTTAATTGGAATATTTGTACCGTCAAATATGTACGCTAACTCAATGGTTTGATAGTTTCTGAATATGCAAAAACGAACATGAAAACAATATTACTCGTAGAAGACGATTTTTTAAACAGGCGATTATCAAAAAAGGTACTGACCGAAAACGGCTATCGTGTTTTGGAAGCTAAAAACGCTAAAGAAGCCCTCGAAACGCTGAGAAAAGAACCGATAAACCTTGCCATTCTTGACATCAATCTTGGAGAAGATGAGCAGGATGGCATCAGCTTAGGGCAGCAAATAAAAGACAGGTATGCGGTTCCTTTTATTTACGTAACGGCTTATGATAACTCCGAAGTAATTAACAGGGCAGTGGCCACCACCCCCTATTCTTATTTGACCAAACCGTTTAAAAATGTAGACCTGATCGCTTCGGTAGAAGTAGCCATCCGGCAATCCGGCAAAAAACATGTTCCGAAAATTTCGGTTAAAGACGGAGATTATACTACTGAGCTTCCGATAGATGAAATCAACTATATAGAATCTGACGGGAATTACCTGCTGTTCCATACCGATAAACAAACCTACAAGTCCCGCTCTACTCTCAGGCAGGTGCTGGAAGAGCTTTCTGAAAGTACTTTTGTACAGGTACACCGGGCGTATGTGGTCAACAAAGCTAAAATCGAAAAATTTAACCAGAAAGCGATAGTCATTAAAAGCACGGAAATACCCGTTTCTAAAAATTACTGGGAAGGAATTACAAACGACATTTAAACTTTGCCGGAGCCGCTGTAAAAACTATATTTGAGTTCAAATAACCTTACTTATGAAGAAACTCACGCTGTTTTTCCTTTTTGTGGCTTCCGCCCTGTTGGCCCAGACCGAAACGCCTGAACAGAAGAAAGACCGCCTGGCCTGGTGGACGCACGACCGTTTCGGTATGTTTATTCACTGGGGACTTTACTCGGTACCGGCCCGCCACGAATGGGTTCAGAATTATGAACGCATTCCGGCTGATCAGTATAAGGAGCGGTATTTTGACAAGTTCAATCCCGACCTCTATGACCCGAAAGAATGGGCGGCGGAGGCAAAGAAGGCCGGGATGAAATATGTGGTGCTGACCACCCGCCACCACGAAGGGTTTGCACTTTGGAACACAAAATACAGCGATTTTAAGGCGCCGAATACACCTGCAGGGAAAGATTTGCTGAAGCCTTTTGTGGAGGCGTGCAGGGCAGAAGGCCTGAAAGTAGGATTTTATTTCTCATTGATCGACTGGCATCATCCTGATTTTACGATAGACCGCGTTCACCCGTTGCGGTCGGATAAAGAGGCACGGGAGGCGAATAAATCCAAAGACATGAACCGGTTCAGGAAATTCCTGAAAGACCAGCTTACGGAGCTGCTGACAGAGTACGGCAAGGTAGACCTGCTTTTCTTTGATTTCTCGTACCCGGGAGAGGATGGAAAGGGCCGCAAAGACTGGGACAGTGAAGGACTTTTGCAGCTGGCCCGTAAACTGCAGCCCGGAATCATCATCAATGACCGTCTTGACCTGAACGACGTGGCCGGAGGATACGATTACGTTACCCCCGAGCAATTTATGCCGGCGCAGTGGCCCGAAAGAAACGGGGTGCGTGTTCCGTGGGAAACATGCCAGACCTTTTCCGGGTCCTGGGGGTATCACCGCGATGAGAATACCTGGAAATCACCCAACCAGCTCATTGCCATGCTGATAGAAGTGGTATCAAAAGGCGGTAACCTGCTGTTGAATGTAGGCCCTACTGCCCGGGGTAATTTTGATGCCCGGGCTACCGGCCGGCTTGACGCCCTCGGAGAATGGATGCATTACAACAGCCGCTCTATTTATGGCTGCACTGCCGCTCCCGAGGACTTTCAGAGGCCTGAAAATACTTTCCTGACGTACAACCCGGAAACCCGGCGCCTTTACGTACATGTCCTGCAGTGGCCGTTTAAGACACTTTACCTGCCCGGTTTCAAAGGGAAGGTCCGGTATGCGCAGTTTCTGCATGACGGTTCGGAGATCCGGTATACCACTTCTGCCCACGCCGATGCGTCTAATCACATGGCCATCACCGCCGGTGAGCAGGATCTTATCCTGCAGATGCCGGTGGAGAAACCGGGGGTAGAGATCCCGGTGATTGAGCTGTTCCTGGAATAACTTCGGGACTAAGGGGCCGGCGACTCACCCTGTTGTACCGTGCATACAGGAAGAGGGCAGAGAAGGTCAGCCCCAGGAGCAACCCGAACCAGATGCCTACAGAGCCCAGGTGAAAGGCGAATCCCAACACATAGCCGGCCGGCAGAGCAATCAGCCAGTAGGCAACAAAGGTGATGTAGGTGGGAACCCGGATGTCAGCCAGTCCGCGAAGCAGGCCCAGGCCTACCGACTGGGCACCGTCAGACAGCTGGAAAAAGGCGGCAATCATCAGCAAAGGCAATGCTGCCGCCAGAACGGCGCTGTCGTCAATGTAAATTTTAATGATCCACTGCCCGAACAGGAGGATAACGAGGCTGCAAAGGCCCATGAAGCCAATCACCCAGGTATAGGCGGCCCGGCCGGAGAGCCGGATCCCTGTACTGTCGCGTTTTCCCCAGGCTTCCCCGATCCGGATGCTTCCTGCATGGGCAAAGCCTGTAGCCATCATGTAAGTGGTAGAGGCTACGTTAATGGCAATCTGGTGAGCGGCGAGCTCGGTTTCACTGAGCCAGCCCATCATGATCACGGCGAAAGAGAAGGCGGCAATTTCAAAAAAAGCCTGGAACCCGGCGGGTATGCTTCGTTTCAGTATTACAGAAAGGATAGACCGGTCGGCCTTCCACCGGGAGAAGTGAAAAAGCACCCGGAAAGCAGGCTGATTCCGGATATAGAACAGGAGGATACCCAGCATCAGCAAACGGGAAAAGATGGTACCGATAGCCGCTCCGTTCAGGCCCAGCTCGGGAAAAATCCAGAGTCCGCGGATAAGAACCACGTTTCCCGCAATGTCAAACAGCAGGCCGAGCAGAGTAATGTACATGACAATAGCCGGTTTTGAAAACCCGTCGGTAAATTGCTTGACCGCCAGGAAGAAGATCATGGGGATGTTGGAAAGAATAATCAAAATGAAAAAAGGAGCCCCCAGGCTTTCAATGGCGGGTGTTTGGCCCAGAATGGAAAATTGCCGGTATACGATGTAACCCACCAGGGAAAGGAAGGTGCCGTACAGCAGGGCTGCCAGAAGGGAGTTGAAAAACAGGGCACTCAGCTGCTCTGACGTATCACGCTCTGCACGAAGCTTGGAGACCATAGGCGCTATGACCGCCATGCCGCCTACGGCCAGGGAACCGATCAGGAAGGCAACAGAATTGGCTATACCTGCCGCACCCAGGCTGACCGGGCCCAATAATCTTCCCACAATCACGTTATCAGAAGTACCCATCAGGATAACGCCCAATTGACTGATAATAATAGGAAGGGCTAAATTATAGGTTTTGGAAAGTTCTGTTCGTAAACTTTTTTGCGTCATTTGCTTTGAATTAAGGGTGGTAGTCAGGAATTTTGCTTCTTATATCTGTTTCGCACCATGTTGAAATTTTTTTGCCGGATCTTTATTCTTTTTTTTGTCTTATCCTGCCAGCAACCGGATAAAGAAATCACATTTAAAGGGGTTTGGATTGAGAAATCGGTTCTGGAAAACAAAGATAAGGCGGAAACGGTGGATTCTCTTGCGAAGTTTCCCCTAATCCTTTTCGAGCAGGAGGGCGGCGACTCGGTCCTCTTTTATTATGACCACTCCAAGCGAAACGTATATCCTGCAGAATATGCCTACAACTCGTATTTCGTTCATTTCGATAAGCACAACGAATATTTTCTCACCCCTGATTATACGACGGGAGAACTGGTCTTTTCCAATCTGAAAGACGATGAATTTTACCGGTTTGTAAAGATAAAGCCGGGCCTTACACGTGCGGAAGTGTTAAACCCGGCCTTTGATATCGATTCGTTTATACAGCTTGCAGAGTGAAGATCGTGATTTCCGGCAGGATGCCTACCCGGCCGGGATATCCGAGGAAGCCGAAGCCGCGGTTAACATAGAGCATCTGCCCGTTTTCTTCGTACATGCCGGCCCATTCTTTGTACCGGTATTGTGCCGGGCTCCACCTGAAGCCGGGTATTTCTATACCGAACTGCATGCCGTGGGTATGTCCTGCAAAGGCAGCGTCAATGTCGGTCTGGCCTAGTACCTGGGCCCGCCAGTGGCTGGGGTCGTGCGATAGCAGAAGCTTATTGGTAAACCCTTCTGATCCCTGCAGGGCTTTCTTTAAATCGCCTTTCTGCGTAAAGCCGGCCCCCCAGTTCTGAATACCGATAATACCCAGCTTTTCTCCGCCCAGTGTAATGGACCGGTTTTCGTCCATGAGCAGATCCCAGCCCATTAAGCGGTGGCCTTCCATGAGGTTAAGCAGGTTCTGCTGCTTGGCCTGGGGAGAAGCCCAGCTGGCGTAGTCACCGTAATCGTGGTTTCCTAAAGTAGAAAACACACCCAGGGGTGCCTGAACCCGTTTAAAGGTGTCGAAATACTCCTGTAGCTCGGTGGCCCGGTCGTTGACAAGGTCACCGGTGAAAAACACCACGTCGGGTTTTTCAGCCAGGAGCATGTCTATCCCGCCGTTTACCGCTTTTTTATTGTAGAAGCTGCCCGAATGGATGTCGGAAAGCTGGGCGAGGGTCATGCCGTGAAACTGTTTCGGAAGGCCTTTCAGGGGCAGGCTTACCCGTCGTACCCGGTAATCGTATGCCCCGGAAAGAATACCGTAGGTCAGTATTCCGAACTGCGTGACACCCAAAGCCATGGCCGATTTAGCGATAAACTCAGAGCGGGTGAGAATGGGTTCTGTTGAGGAGGGACGGATGATCTTCCGGCCGGTATTTTTCAGGATATTCAGTCCGTTACCCAGGAGGTAAACAATTGCCCCGATCATCTTGGACGAGTAGATCATGAAAACCGCAACCCCGAAATAACGCTTAATCTTCGGAGAGGTGGTTTCGGGCGCCAGGAAGAACAGGTAAATAAACCCCAGGATAAAAATAACCGGGATGGCCCAGTAACCCAGGGTGATCCAGCGCTGCGTGCTGGCTTGAAAATTACGGATGCTGTCTTTTAGTGCTTTGAAGAAAAAGTAATCTACCGCAATAAAAAAGGTAATTACCAGTATAATAAGAACTGTTCGGTTCATTTGTTAATTATTTTGAGGCTACCTGTTATGAAATCTGCCAAATGGTTTACCCCTGCCGTTTTGAAAAGCAGGCACGATTTCGCCCGGTTGTAATGTAAACTTTGTTTTTAGTAATAAACCTGTGGAATCTTTTTTTAGTTTAAGCGGGGAGGATGATTTTGGCTCAAACGGACATATCGGGAGATGAATGGGACAGGGAGAAGGCAGGATCCGGAGTAATAATTAGAATCGTATTCGTAAAAATATGCTTTGGTATATTTAAATATCGCAACAAAAGAGCATCTTCAAAAAAAAATCTCAAAATCTTGGAAATGTACCGGTATACCGGTACATTTGTATCATGAAATCTACACCCAACTACAAAGCCTACAATGGCGATTACTATTGTATAGAATTCTATTTTGATGAAATGGGAAGAAGTCAGGCAAGAGAGTATATGACAGAAAATCTTACATCAGAAGAGATTAGGAGATTTATGCAACTTCTAGTAATGATAGGAGATTTGGGTCAAATCCGTAATAAGGAGAAATTTAGAAATGAAGGTGATAAAATTTATGCTTTCAAGCCCAGACCTCACCGGTTTCTATGCTTTTTTGTTGAGGGAAGAAAGATTATTATAACGAATGCATTTACAAAGAGGCAACAAAAGCTTCCTTTAGGTGAAAAAGACAAAGCATTGAAATGTATGCAGGATTACCAGCTTAGAGTTAAAAAAGGAATGTATTATGGAACAGAGAGTTAAAGATAAATTTGGGCCGGCTTTTCATCAATGGCTTAATAACGATGATTTCGAAAAGAAGTTCGATATAGAAATGAAAGAGTTTTCATTATCCGAATTGCTTTTAGCCATCATGGATGAAGATCAAAAAAGTGTACGAAAGTTGGCAGAGATGGCCGGTATTTCCACAAGCTCTCTTCAGGATTTAAGAAGTGGAAAATCAAAAGATGTGAAACTCAGTAATTTCCTGAACATTGTAGATGCTTGTGGTTATGGCATTGAGCTGGTGAAGGGTGAGAAGCGTATTGCATTTCATACCCTGGAAAAAGCGCGATTGATCCCTTCTTGAGCAGAACGGTATTGCGCAGGCTTATACCTCAAAAACCTCTCCCACTTCTGCCAGGTACAGCGACTTTCCGGCATCAGCAAAAGCCTTCTTCGCTTTTTCGTGGTCAATATTGATGGGAGGGAAGGAGTCGTAATGGCAACCCACAATGGTATTGCATTCAATGAAATCAGAAGCCAGGATGGCGTCTTCGTAACCCATAGTGAAGTAGTCGCCTATGGAAAGGATGGCAAAATCCAGCTTGGGGCAGATCATCGGAATCAGCTTCATGTCGAGGGTTAGCGCGGTGTCTCCCGAATAGTAAAAGCAGGAGTCTTCATTCCAGAAAACAAAGCCCATGGGATTGCCGCCGTAGCTGTTGTCAGGCAGCATGCTCGAGTGGATGGCGGTTACCAGCTTGAAGGTGAATCCGTCGAGGCTGAGCTTACCACCCGTATTCATGCCGTGGCCCGCGATTCCCAGGGGCTCAACAAACCGGGTCATGATGTCAAAGCTGGTGATGACCGGGGCGCCGGATTGCTTAGCGATCTGCTCCAGGTCTTTCAGGTGGTCAGCGTGGCCGTGCGACAGGAAGATATAATCCGGGTGAATGTCTTCTGTTTTAATATGCTGTGCTATGGGGTTTCCGCTGATAAAGGGATCCAGGAGAATTTTCTTTCCTGCAAAATGGATCATAAAGCACGAATGTCCGAAATACTGTAGTTTCATAGTTTTGATCCTGCGTTCAGGAGTTTGTTTTAAGTCAAACTCTTACAGAGTTATATCTTTTTCCCGTTTTTGGAATAGTAAATTAATTTCTGCAAAAATAGAAAAGTTTCTGATGAAGTACCAACTAATCCAAAAACAGGAGCCATCTTATTGAAAGCTTTTGTGTTAGTTTGGTATAAAAAATAACAGATATGGAGAGTGTTAAAAGAAAGCTATAGAACTTTTCCCATTTTGGGATCTGTAAAGCTCTCTTTTCCCGTTTCCACGTGCCCGGCATAGTGCCATTCAAAATCAGGATAACCGTTTACCGTCAACTTGAAATCATACCAGTTGTGGCTTTTTTTCAGGTCAGCGGAAATGGTCTTTTCTGCCTCTTTCTTCAGCTTTACCCGGGTAATGCCGTTATGGTAAGAGGGGTCGGTAAGGAGCAGCTCCAGGTCTTTCCCCGAAGTGTTCCGGAGGTTAAATTCGATGTCTCCCAAAGGACGCCCCTGCCGGTTTTTCGGGTAAGAGACGGTCACCTCTACCGGGGTTTCACGGGCTCGGAAGCTGCGGTAGAAGCCGTTAGGGCCATGTACCCGCACATCCAGGAGCCCTTCTAAGCGCTCTATGGCGTCGCTGAGCCGGTCTCCTTTTTTCAGGGTATAGTGCCGCGACTGGAATTCGCCTTTTTCTGTCCGGAGATTAGCAAAGAACGGGGCCCCGCCCGTTTTGAATGTATTTCCCACTGCCAGGTTCAGCTCGGGTTTGCCATTTTCTGTCACACGGATGTCTGCAAAGAGCTCATACGGGATCGGCAGGGCCTTTTTGATGCCTTTTTCCTGCTGCGGCATCCAGGGCGATGTTTCCGGTGAAGTGTTGATCTGCTCTATTTCGTCCGGGGTCAGGGCTTTGAAGTTATTGGGCAGCTCTTTGTCCCTGGCACTGCGGATCGACTTCATGAATTCGGTTTTCTGTACAAACTCATCGAATTTGCCCGACTGGAAAGGCGTAAATACCGAGCTCAGGTCGCCACATACCGTTCTCCGCCATTCGGTAATGTTTTCTTCTGTAATGTCTTTTTTGTAGCGTTTCGCGATAAATTTCTCCAGGAACATCAATATCGAGGTGTGATCGAATACTTCCGAGCAAACCTTTCCGCCCCGGCTCCAGGGAGAGGCAATGACCAGCGGTACCCGGAATCCCAGCCCGATCGGCCCGTCAATTACCCGGTCATAAGGCCTTTGCTTTTCGTGTTCCAGGTTTACCTGCTCGGCCCACAGGTCAATTCCTGCGGAGGCTTTCCCGGTTTCCGGTTTTTCAGGGTGCGGTGCCACAAAGGGAGGCACATGGTCATAGTAGCCGTCGTTTTCATCATAGCAGAGAATAAAGACGGTTTTCTTCCAGACTTCCGGGTTTTGGGTCAGAATGTCAAGCACTTCAGACACATACCAGGCGCCGTACCAGGGAGCACTGGGGTGATCGGAAAAGTTCTGAGGGGCGACAAGCCATGAAACAGGCGGAAGTTTCCCCGATTCAACGTCTTTCCTGAATTCATACAGGACATCACCTCTGGGTACGGCCATTTTTTCGCCGCTATCGGTCTCTGCTTCCGACAGGCTGTGGTAGTCAGCATGAGCCCGGTTGGTGGTAAATGCCTTGCGATGAATATTTTTTTGAAACTCCGGCAGCTTGTCAAAGTTTTCCGGGGTATATTTCTGCAGGTCTTCAAGCGCAGTTTTATACTGCTGCCCGAGTGCCGCCAGCCTGTCCTGATCTTTTTTATCGGGATTTTCTTTTTTCTTCAGCGCTTCTATTTCACCGGGCAGGGTAACTATTCTTTCCTGAAGATACCTGCGGTATTCCGGGTGAAACCTGACCTGGTATTTTTCAAACCACTCGATGGGGTTATCGGTAAAATTGCTCAGCCAGCTCTCTTCTTCACCCTCGAATCCTACCGGCAGGCTGATTTCGTTCTGGTAAATGCGCCAGTCTATCCCGTGCTCTTCCAGGCGCTCGGGGAACGACTTCCAGCGTGCAGGCCGGCCATAGTCAATGTCTTCGTTTTTGACATTGGCCTTGTGGCTGAAATCTTTTTCCCGGCGAATGGTACCGCTCCAGAGGTAAAGCCGGTTAGGGGTGGTACCGGTTAACGAAGAAGAAAAATTCTGGTCACAGACGGTAAAGGCATCGGCAAAGGCATAATAGAAAGGGATGTCCTCGCGGTTAAAGTGGCCCAGGGTAAGCGGTATATCTTTGTAATCTTTGTTTCCTGACTGTTTTTCAGAAAGCCACTGGTCGTATTTGCCGTCGTTACGGGCCCTTACCTGGTTTTCCCAGGAGTGGGGCAGGTCACGCATCCAGGTGGCTTTGGTATCTTTGATGTTCAGGCGGAAAGGTACGAAAGTCTCGTTTTTGGCGTTGGTTTGCAGCCACACCTTGCGATTGTCGGGCAAGGTTACCGCCCGGGGGTCGTTAAAGCCCCTTACGCCCCGGAGTGCACCGTAGCTATGATCAAAAGAGCGGTTCTCCTGCATGAGAATGACCACGTGGTCGGCATCCCAAACGGTTGAACCTTCGGCAGGGCTGATAGAGCTGGCCCTGATGACTGATTCCGGTAAAAGAACTCCACCGGCAATCAGTCCGGCCTTTTTGATAAATTCGCGTCTTGAATCCATACGATGACATTGTGGATTCAAAATAACAAATTAAAGCGGAAAGTTAAAAGTAAAGGATTTGTTAAGACGGGAAACGCCCGCCTGTGATCAGTTGTTTTTCAGGTCATCCTTAAGCTTTTTGACGTCTTCTTTAACGTCTTTTTTCAAATCTTTCATATCGTCCCTGAAGTCTTTCATCCCTGATTTGATCTTTTCATTCAGGTCTTTCAGCTCTTTGTCGAGCTCGTCTTTCCTGGCCTGCCATTTTTCTTTTTCTTCTTTGGTGCCGGTTTTGATCTTTTCATTTACCTCTTTGAGCTCTTCTTCCAGCTGCTGTTTTTTCTTTTCAAGCTCCTCCTGTACGTTGTCTTTGATTTCTCCGAGATCTTCCTGTGCTTCCCGGGCGTTATCCCTGAGCTCATCCTGCGCGGCTTGCAGGTCGTCTGCCGCTTCGTGCTTTTCTTTCGAAGTACAGGAGGCTGCAAAGGCGGCCAGGGCCAGAATCATTACTATCTTTTTCATGTTATTATATAATATGGTTTACTTTATAAATGGTTTACGGCCCCGGATATTTTGTTTGAATATCAATTTTAAGGAAAATTTAAGCTGGGGCCCGTATTGAAAACTGCCGTATTTATTTGGTACGGCGATGCAATTGGCCTTATCTTTAAATAAAAAAATTATGGTAGCGGATACCACCGGTTCCATTAACCGCATTTTTGAAGCTCAGAAAGCCCATCAGTATAAAGTGGCTGAAAGCTCATGCGCCGAAAGGAAGACAAAACTGCTGGCGCTGAAGAAAGCCGTGGAAGAAACGTTCAGGCAGGAGATCCGGGATGCGCTCTTTGCCGATTTCAGAAAACCCCAGGCAGAGACTGACCTGACCGAGATTTTTGCAGTTACTTCCGAGATCAACCATACGGTGAGCTACCTGGAGAAATGGATGAGCGACCGCTATGTAAAAACTCCCCTGTCGTTTTTCGGGTCTTCTTCTTATGTCAGGTATGAGCCTAAGGGCACCTGCCTGATCATATCGCCCTGGAATTTTCCTGTGAACCTGAGCCTGGGGCCCCTGATTTCTGCAGTGGCCGCCGGGAATACGGCTGTTATTAAACCGTCTGAATACACTCCCCATAGCTCTGCCGTGCTCAGGAAAATCGTCGGGCATGTTTTCAGCCCTGATGAAGTGGAGGTGATAGAAGGCGGTGTGGAGACTTCTACGGAACTCCTGTCGCTGCCGTTTAACCATATTTTTTTTACGGGTTCGCCGCAGGTAGGAAAGGTGGTCATGAAGGCCGCCGCTGAGCACCTGGCCTCGGTTACCCTGGAACTGGGCGGGAAGTCGCCCGTGATCATTGACGAAACCGCTGACATACAGGCGGCTGCCCGGCGACTGGCCTGGGGTAAGTTTATGAACAGCGGCCAGATCTGCATAGCCCCGGATTATGTTTTTGTACACCGGTCAAAAGCCGGGTCTTTCCTGGAAGAGCTGGAACGCGTACTGGCAGATTTCTACGGCCGGGCTCCCCTGGGCAGTGACTCGTATTGCAGCATGGTGAATGAAAAACATGCCGGCAGGGTGCATGCTTATCTTGAAGATGCTGTGGAAAAGGGAGCCAAAGTGGTTTTCGGCGGAGAGAAAGAAGCCGGGCGCATCAGTCCTACGGTGATTACGGAAGTTGCTGCCGGTTCAAAGATTCTGCAGGAAGAAATTTTCGGCCCGCTGCTACCTGTTCTGACCTATGACGACCCGGAAGAGGTAGTGAGGCATATCCGTTCAGGCGAGAAGCCGCTGGCGTTGTACATTTACAGCCGGAAAAACAGTCGTATTGAATACTTTTTGTCTCATACCCGTGCAGGCGGCACCTGCATCAATAACAACGATATGCATTTTCTCCAGCCCTATCTGCCGTTCGGGGGAGATAATAACTCGGGCATTGGTAAGGCGCACGGCGAATGGGGCTTTAAGGCATTCTCTAACGAGAGAAGTGTTTACCGGCAGCACCTGCCCAGCGTGCTTGAAAAGCTGATGCCGCCCTATACGGCCGGGAAAAACCGGGTCATTGAGTGGATCGTAAAGCTGTTCTGATTTTGTTTTTGGGCAATACTTCCTAATTTTGGGGCCGATTTAATACACTCCTCCTGATGACCAAGATAGACAGGTATCTTATTAAGCGCTTTCTGACCACCTATGTCTTCGCGGTGTTTATCATTGTATTGGTGATCCTGGTCATTGATTTTGTGGAGAAGAATGATGACTTCCTGGAAACCAAACCTTCCAATAAGGCTATTTTCTTCGACTACTACATGAACCTGGCGCCTTACTGGGCCAATTACATCAGTCCGCTGATGATCTTTATCTCCACTGTTTTTTTTACGGCCAAGATGGCCTCGCATACGGAGATCATTGCCATCCTGGGTTCGGGCACCAGTTTCCGCCGCCTGATGCTGCCGTATTTTATCGGTTCGGGGATAGTGGCGGTTTATTCGTTTGTGATGGTGGGCTGGGTGTTGCCCCGGGCGAACCTCCCGCGGATCGAGTTCCAGAACAAATACATTGAAGGCGATTTCTTTTTTTCGGGGCGGGATATCCATATGGCCGTTCAGAAGAATGTATACGCGTACCTGTCGAGCTACGATAACGGAAGCAATACCGCGTATGATTTTACCCTTGAGAAGGTAGAGAATAACCGCCTGGTAGAAAAGCTGTCAGCCCGCCGGGCCACCTACGATGACTCCCTGAAGAAATGGAAGCTGTACGATTACCAGATCAGGAAGCTGGGCATCATGAAAGACCAGATGACCTACTCGCAGGCCGTTCCGCTGGATACCAGCATCAACATGTTTCCCAGTGATTTTACCAATGCCAAGAACCGCCAGGAAACCTTGACCATCCCGCAGCTGCAGGACTATATCGCCTTGATCAACAGCCGGGGTGCAGAAGGGGTGGAGATCTATAAGATTGAGTATTACCAGCGCTTTGCCACCCCGTTTGCCGTGGTGATCCTGTCGATCATGGGGCTTATTGTTTCTGCCCGCAAAGCCCGTGGCGGAGTGGGCCTGCAGATTGCCATCGGGTTTGTGCTGGCTTTCCTCTATATTATTTTTTATATTCTCTCAAAGGGTATCGCTGAAGCCGGAAGTATGAACCCCATACTGGCGGTGTGGCTCCCCAATATTGTCTTTACGCTGATTTCTGTGCTGATGTATTTCACCGTGCCCCGGTAAGCCCTATTTCCATTTGATCTTCTGCGGGTTGGAAAAGAGGGTGACGATACCGAATACCACCAGGTACAGGTTGTAAAGCAGGTCGTACCAGGGGATTTTCCAGGCGTTAAGCGTGCCGCCCAGCTTTTTATTGACTCTGGCCAATACGACCCATTTGATCAGCAGGTAAGCCAGGAAAACGCCGGTCACCAGCCGCATCCAGTCGTTGAAAGGGTACCAGTGGGCCAAACCGTATTCTGCCAGCACTTCTACGGGAACCCGGGACCATTCGGGCGCTTCAAACCAGAACGGGAAGATAAAAAGCGCTGGGATGAGGAGTAGCCAGCACAGGATGCCGCTGATCCAGAGCAGACCCAGGTTAATGCGGTCGCGGGTTTTGTATTTCTTACCTACCGAAAGATGCCTTTTCTTTTGTACGTACCACTCCTGCCAGGTAGTTTTGGGCGTAGATGTGGTTTGCCCGGCTTCTTCAATACAGATGCTTGCATTGGTTTTGGAAGAAGCTTTGTTAACAAACAGGTCGTCGTCGCCGCTCAGGAGCATGTTATGGCCTGAGAACCCGCCGTTTTTCCAGAACAGGTCTTTTTTGTACATGAGATTCCGGCCCACGCCCATAAACGGCATGCCGGCAAGGGCGAAAGAGAGGTACTGGAGGGCGGTCTGGAAGGTTTCGTAACGGATGAGGGCATTGAGTCTTCCCGGGAAATACCGGTATTTTGAGAAGCCCAGTACGATTTCTTTTCCTTCTGCAGCCTGGGCCATCATGCTGCTGATCCACTGGTCAGATTCCGGGCGGCAGTCGGCATCGGTAAACAGGAGCCACTCGTGCCGGGCTTTTTTGACGGCCAGGGTAACGGCATATTTTTTGGCCGTATAGTGATCAGGCAGGTCCTGTACGCGCAGGTACCTGAGATGACGGATGTTGTCTTCGTTGTTAATGAGGTAATCGTAGGTGCCGTCGTGTGAGCGGTCATCGGCCACAAGAATCTCAAATTCGGGATAATCCTGCTTATCCAGCAGCGGCAGCAGCTCACGCAGGTTCTCCAGCTCATTGGAGACAGCGAGAATCAGGGTTACAGGCGGCTGATGATCTCCGGGTTCCAGGTCATGATGGCCCGAGAGCTTGGTGAAGATAAACAGGATATAGAATAACTGTATAGCGATAGCCCCAAAAAATAAGATTGGGAGAATGGTTTCCAAAGGTTTTCTACGGTTATAGTGAACGCTATCGCAAAAATAGCACCACTTTGAAGATTTCCTACTATGAAGAGGATTAAAAATGAATGGATTACAGGCCTTTTTGTGCAGGAGAGAGGGAGATTTTGAGTTTTTCTGTTGAAAATGCTGAAAGTAAGCATGAACTTTGCCCCATGATTTTTGAAATTCATTCCAAAGACCCGGGATCAAAAGCCCGTGCGGGCAGGCTGGTGACCGATCACGGCGAGATTCTCACCCCTATTTTTATGCCGGTAGGCACAGCCGGAACCGTGAAGGGCGTTCATCAGCGGGAGCTTACAGACGACATTGCCGCACAGATCATCCTGGGCAATACCTATCACCTTTACCTCCGGCCGGGGCTGGAGATCCTGGAAAAGGCAGGGGGGCTGCACAAGTTCAATGGCTGGAACCGGCCCATACTGACCGATTCAGGCGGGTACCAGGTGTTCAGCCTGAAGGAGATCCGGAAAATTACGGAGGAAGGTGTATTTTTTAATTCGCATATCGACGGCTCCCGGCATCTTTTCACGCCAGAGTATGTGATGGATATTCAGCGGGTTATTGGCGGAGATATCATTATGGCGTTTGACGAATGCCCGCCTTACCCGTCTGACTACCGGTACGCAGAGAAGTCGATGCACCTGACGCACCGCTGGCTAAGCCGCTGTGTGGAACGTATACGCACCACTGAGCCCAGGTACGGGCATCGTCAGAGCCTGTTCCCGATTGTGCAGGGAAGCACCTACAGGGACCTGCGGGAACAGTCGGCTGAATATATTGCCGCCCAGGAGCAGGACGGCAACGCCATCGGCGGGCTGTCGGTAGGAGAGCCGGCAGAAGAGATGTACCGGATGATAGAGGTGGTAAATGCCATTCTGCCCGAAAGCAAGCCCCGCTACCTGATGGGTGTGGGCACCCCGGAAAATATCCTGGAGGGCATAGCGCTGGGGATAGATATGTTTGACTGTGTTATGCCTACCCGGAATGCCCGTAACGGCATGCTGTTTACCACAGAGGGCATTATCAATATCCGGAATAAGAAGTGGGAAGATGACTTCAGCCCTATTGATGCCGGGCTGGGCGGATACGTGAGCACATTTTATTCCAAAGCTTACCTGAAGCACCTGGTGAAATGCCAGGAGCTGCTGGCAGCACAGATAGCGAGTATCCATAACCTGCGGTTTTACCTCTGGCTGGTGGGAGAGGCGCGCCGGCATATCCTGGCCGGAGATTTTGCCGCCTGGAAGGACGGCGCAATCCGAAAACTGATGACGCGGCTGTAACGTTTTAAAAATAAAAGGCCCGCGTATGAATTTTAGTACTAATTTTGCGGACATTTTTTAACAACAAACAATAGTAATGGCAGGTAACAGAACATTTTCCATGATCAAGCCGCACGCAGTGGCGGATAATCACGTAGGAGGAATACTGAAACTTATTGAAGAGGGCGGATTCAGAATCGTAGCACTTAAGAAGCTGCACCTGACCGGTGCTCAGGCCGGCAAATTTTATGAAGTTCACTCCGAACGTCCTTTTTACGGAGAGCTTTGCGAAATGATGTCTGAAGGCCCGATCATAGCTTTCATCCTGGAAAAAGAAAATGCAGTGGCCGATTTCCGGAAGCTGATCGGTGCGACCGATCCGGCAGAGGCGGAAGCAGGAACGGTAAGAAGCATTTATGCGAAATCAAAAGCAGAGAATGCCGTACACGGATCAGATTCTGATGAAAACGCAGCCCTGGAGAGCGCGTTTTTCTTTAGCGCTCTGGAGAGGCTTTAAGTTTATTATTTAACCACATAGAAACATAATCATTATAGAGAAGTGAATTCTCTTATGCTTGTACCTGGCAAGAAGCTATGGGTCTATGTGGTTAAAAATAAGTTCCGTCATTCCGCCTGCAGCTGCTGTATAAATGCGGCAAATTCTTTCCTGTATTCATCGTAATAAGAACCTGTGCCCGGCCCGGTAAAGCCGGTATGGATCTTACGCACCTGCCCTTTCCTGTCTACAATGATAGAGGTGGGGAAGGCCATCACGTGATTCAGCTGGGGTAATTTTTCACCCGCATCCTGGGTGGTTCCTGCCAGAAGTACCGGGTAATCTACCCCGAACCGTTCAATGAAACGGGCAATTTTGGGGTAGGCAAATGAAGGTTCGGCGCTTCTTTCAAAAGCCAGCCCGATAATTTCGATACCGGGGTTTTCCTTTTTGTATTCTGTCAGAAACCGGGTTTCATCCAGGCAGTTGGGGCACCAGGTACCCAGTATCTGGACCACGGTTACTTTTCCCCGGAACCGGGGATCGGAGAGCGAAACGTCAGTGCCGTTGATATCCTTAAAGCTGAAGTCGAAACGGTCGTTTCCTTCTTTCAGGAAAGTCAGCTTAGAGGCATCCGCCAGCGCATAGCTGTCATTTTTCACGCCTGAAAATGCCGAACCTTTTCCGAAGGGCGTGTAGGAGATGCCGCCGGTCAGGCTGTCGCCTTTGATCCGGGCTTTGTACATGACGGCCGTAGAGCCGAGCGCCGAAAGATAGAGGCTGTCGCCCGATATATTTCCCTGCAAATAGCGGTAGTCGCCGGTATTGGTCAGGAAAGAGCCGTTTACCTGGCCGTTATTAACTTCGAAAACACCTATAGCAGGCGATTCTTTTCCTGAAGATTCGTTTTTGAATGCAATCTGGTATTTGGGAGCCAGGGGGCGTGCCGCACCCGCAACTCTGTTCTTAAACCGTGCGGGATCATTGGCGGTGCCTGTAAAAGCTACCTGGCGGTAAAGCATATCGGCTCCGCGCTTGTTGAGAATCCCGTTCAGCTTCCCGTCTTTTATGGCCAGGATCAGCTCCAGGTCGTAGAGCTCCATTCTCAGGTGAAGCTTGTCTTCTACGGTAAATACCCGGTCAAATTCCAGTTTTTCGCCGGCATTGATGGCAAAGGCCTTGCCGTCGTTCGTCAGCAGCAGGTGCACCGGGATAGGGCCGCCCTCGCTGGGGATTTCAAGGCGCCACAGGGTTTCCTGGGCCATGCTCAGAAAAGGAAGGAAAAGAAAAAGAAGCAGTTTTATTTTCATTATGTAAAAATGTTACGGGTGATGAACAGCTGGCAGGAGGCAACTCGCCGGCAGCTTCGAATAACTCATCCCCATTGGGTTTAACGATTATTTTATCGGCCTGGTTTCCTGTTTTCAAAAGTGATTTTCCCTTTTTCGTCATATTCAATGAGCGTGAAGGGCTCGGTTTCATCAAAGTAGTTTACGGGATACTGGATTTCTTTTTTCCGGCGGTTGTTGCCCTCATAGTACTCTACCCATTTCCCTATTTTTTTGTCGTCATCGTAGCGGCCTTCTTCTGCCAGTGCGCCGTTTTCGAAGAAGCGGTAATAATTGCCGCTTATTTTTCCGAACCTGAGGGGAACCACCTCCCTGATGCGGGAGCTGTCGGTCCCGTAATAAGAGATCCGGGATTCTTCGTAAAAGCCTTTGTTGTAGTTTTCTTTGTCGATGAGGGTAAAATCTTTATCGTATTGCAGCCAGCGCCCGTCTTTTACGCCCATGTAATAATATCCTTCCCTGACCAGGTTATCGCCCCTGTATTCCCGGTAAGGGCCATGCAGGAGGCTGTTGGTTTTGGGGTCTCGTGAGAGGACTTCGGAGATCCGCTTGTTTTTCTCGTCGAACCAGGTAAACACCCGGCGGTAGGGCAAAGGCTCCTTGTGTTCTTTCAAAACGTAAAATTCCTGGTAGAGGAGAGAGGAACGTCTTTTCAGAATCCGCTTTTCTACAGCCAGCCCTTTGTAGCTTTTGCCGTCAAAGAGCTTTGCTTCCTGTTTTTTTAAGCTTTTAGCCGCTTTCTTTGTCCGTTCTTTTACGCTTTTCCCGTAATCGGGAACGGTCTCATTGACGTATTTCCGGGCATCTTCCAGGGAGCTGATCTTCTGGCTTCCGGGGGCGTTAAGGCTGGCGGAGGGCAAAGAAACATCTACCGGAAGCGTATTTTCTATCTTTTGCTCCAGTGTCATTTTTTTTCTTTCGGCTTTCCGTTGCTCTTTGGTTTTGGCTTTAGGAACCACATCCTGCGCCGCTGCCTGCAGGCTGAAAAAGAGGATCGCTATGATTGCTGTTATTCTCATTCCTGTTCAAAGATACCTCAAAAATAATACCCGGTTTTAATTTGAGTGACTTATGTCGTAAATTTGTGGTTTATATTTAAAACGGTATAAATTAAAAGGAAATTGGAAAAATCGGGTAAAATATACGTAGCGGGCCACCGGGGTATGGTAGGTTCGGCCATAGTGAGAAGACTCCGGGCGTTGGGATACAACAACATTATTTTCAGGACCTCGGCAGAGCTTGACCTGAAAGATTTTGATAAGGTAGTGCGGTTTTTGCAGGAAGAAAAGCCCGATTACGTGTTCCTGGCGGCGGCCAAGGTAGGCGGGATCGTTGCCAACAATACGTATAAAGGACAGTTCCTTTTCGAAAACCTCCAGATCCAGAACAGCGTGATCCACGGTTCCCACCTGGCCGGGGTGAAGAAGCTGATGTTCCTGGGGTCATCGTGCATTTACCCCAAGCTGGCACCTCAGCCGCTGAAGGAGGACTACCTGCTGACCGGCCTGCTGGAACCTACCAATGAGCCGTATGCCATTGCCAAGATTGCCGGGATTAAGATGTGCGAAGCCTACCGCGACCAGTACGGCAGCAATTTTATTTCGGTCATGCCGACCAACCTGTACGGTCCGAACGATAACTACGACCTGAATAATTCGCATGTGCTGCCGGCCATGATCCGGAAGTTTCACGAGGCCAGGCGCGACGGGAAGCCTGCAGTAGAGCTGTGGGGTACGGGCTCGCCCATGCGGGAGTTCCTGCATGCCGATGACCTGGCCGATGCCTGTGTATACCTGATGGAAACCTATAACGACAGTACCCTGGTGAATATCGGAACAGGGGTGGATATCACCATTAAAGAGCTGGCCGAGACCATTAAGGCCGAAACCGGTTACGAAGGCGAGATCGTATGGAATACGGATAAGCCTGACGGTACGCCCCGCAAGCTGATGGACGTGAGCAAGCTGCACGGCCTGGGCTGGAAGCATAAGATTGACCTGAAAGAAGGGATAGCCATGGTCTATGACGAATATAAAGCGGAGCATTCCTGAGTGGGGAAGGTAACCCGATATGCAGGTGCCGGCAGCTTTTTGGTTTTTACCCTGCTGCCCTTGCTGAGCTCCTCTTTCCTGACCTACCTGCTTTATGCGCACCAGGCCAGCCTGGGTGAGCTGGGCGTGGGGCAATGGATTCTTTTTTCTTTTGTGCTGGCGGTGTTGTGCGGGATAGCGGTGATTCCGCCTACCTTCCTGGCTATTGTGATGGGCTATTTCGTGGGCTGGGCGGCGCTTCCGTTACTGATCGTGATCAATGTGCTGGCCATTGTGCTGATTTACGGGTTAAGCCGCCGGCTGAATCTTTCGCGGATAGAAAGCTGGTTGCGGGATAATCCCAAACGTTCGGCTGTGCTGAGCCGGATCAGGCAGGAAGAGCTGAAGATCATCTTCTTTACCAAGCTGTCGCCGCTGTTCCCGTTTGCGGTCACCAATCTCATTTTTGCGGCTTCGGGGGCCGCCTTCCGGAATATTGTGCTGGGCGGTTTCCTGGGAATGATCCCGCGGACCGTTCTGGCCGTATATGCAGGTACGCAGGCGCGTGGCCTGCAGGAGCTGATAGAAAACCCGGAGGGGTCTTCGCTGAGCCAGTGGCTCATCAGCGGACTGGTGCTGGCCTCGCTGGCCGGGTTATTTTTTGTTTTAAAGAAAGCATTCCGATGAACTGGGAACAATTATACTCCAATAAACGGCTGGCGAGCAGCTCGCCTGTACAAACCGAGAGCGGCCGGGGCGATTACATCCGTGATTACGACCGGGTGATCTTTTCATCCCCTTTCCGGAAGCTGCAGAACAAGACACAGGTTTTTCCGCTTCCCGGCGCTTTTTTTGTGCACAACCGGTTGACACACAGCCTGGAGGTGGCCTCGGTGGGCCGAAGCCTGGGCAAGCTGGCCGGTGAGAAAATTGCGGAAAAATACAAAGGGACATTCAGCAAGGCAAGTGACGATTTTTACCGTTTTGAGCTGTCGGATGTGATCCAGACGGCCTGCCTGGCCCACGATATCGGGAACCCGCCGTTCGGGCACTTCGGCGAGGAGGCCATCCGTGCTTTTTTTGAAGATTTTTTTGCCCGGAACGGAGACCTGGGGCTGAACCCGCAGCAGCAAAGAGACTTTACCCGGTTTGAAGGAAACGCCAATGCCTTCCGGATCCTGACCACGCTCTTTGTGAAGGCAGGCCTGAAGCTGACCTATACCACGCTGGCTTCGGTGGTGAAATACCCGGCTGATTCGTTGCAGGGGTTTGATAAGACCCGGCTGGCCACGAAGAAGTCCGGCTTTATGCATTCTGAAGCCCCGTTTTTCCGGGAGATTGCTGCCGAACTGGGTATCCCGGAAAAAGAGACAGCCTATGCGCGTCACCCTTTTGTATACCTGGTAGAGGCGGCCGATGACATCTGCTACCGGGTAATTGACCTCGAAGATGCCTTTAAGCTGAAGGTAGTGGGGTTCCGGGAAGTTCTGGAGCTGTTGCAGCCCTTGCTGAACGGCAGCGCCCAGGAAGACTACCTGGAAAAAAAGCTGAAGAGCATTGCCGATGAAGAACAAAAGCTCTCCCTTCTGCGGGCGCTGCTTATCAACCACCTTACCCGGCTTTGCACAGAGGCTTTTCTTGCGCATGAGCCGGCTCTGCTGAACGGCGACCTGGACCATTCACTGATCGACCTGCTGGATGAGCCCCTGCAGCAGCAACTCCGGCAGGTAACCGACTTTTCTGTAAAACGGATCTACAATCATCATTCGGTGATTGAGAAAGAGCTGGCGGGGCATCATGTGATTTACGGACTGCTGGAAGACTTTGCCAATGCCCTGCTGGCACCTGCTTCCGAGCGGTCGAAAAAGGTGCTGCGGCTGCTGCCGGTAGCGGTGGTGCCGGCAGAGGGCAATTACGTCAACCTGCAGCGGATAGCAGACCATATTTCGCAGATGACAGATGACTTTGCGATGGATCTGTATAAGAAGATCAGAGGGATATTCTGAGACAGCCAATCCTGAGACCACACATGCTTTAAACCCTGAAAATAGGGTTATTTCTGCTTTAAGGGATTTTACTACCTCTAAGATTACGTAGAAATACGGATAGGGTGGAGGGTGTTTTCACCCAATTTTATAGTTATGCTGATTTTCCTCTTTTTAATTTATTTCTCCCTGTTTATTTTCGCCCTCAATACCCTTTGAAGCATAAACAGGCGGAATGCAACTATTACAACTTCTTTCAGGCTCCGGCCTTATTTTCTCCTCCGTACGAATGTTATTCCGGACATCCGCTATACAGGCGGGCAATACAATGAAACCGGGTTTCCCATTAAAAAAGTCGTTTCAGGATCAGAAGCCTGACAGACCAGCTGCAAAGAGTATAATTATGCATAATCCTGCAGTTATGTTAAAGGCCCCGCCCTGAATGAGGCGCCTGGAAGTTATCAAATCAATTTATGAATAATAGAATATGAATTTATGTATCGTACAACAATTTTAAAATGGTGCCTGCTGCTGGGCTGTGTATATCAGGCCCGGGCACAGCGAATAATCATAGAAACCGGTTATGAGCAGAAAGCCCCCGTGATATTTACCAACGACAACCCGGGAAAACATTTTTATTCCCGGTTTATGGATAACTCGGTTATTGTTTCTGACCGCGACAATAAGCTGGGGAAGCTGGATGTGCGGTCAAAAGTCATGAAACAGTATGAAAATATCGAGGTGAGCCCGGGTACGGTTTCCTGGATACAAGACGGACTTATTTATTTCCTGGAAGATGACCGCAGGAATAAAACCGGGAAAGTGGTTTCCCTGGATGTCACCAGCGCTGTAAAAAAAGAAAGCTCCTCCGGCGGCGAGAATCCTCCCTTCCGGCTGAACGCCGCTACCTGGGAAAACGCCTCTTTCCTGTGGATGTTCGGTGGCGGGTATATTCACCCGGAAACCGGGGAATTTATCTTTCTGAATGACTTCTGGCAGCTGGATAAAAAAAGTAACCGGTGGACACTTTTACGTACCAGACAAACGCCCGAACCCGGGAGCAGGGCCGTTACCTGGATGTATGAGAATACCCTGTATCTGTACGGAGGATATAACATAAATCCTTTTAAAGATATGTGGAAGTATAATCTGAAAGAGGCGCAATGGGAAAAAATGGAAATCAATGAAAAAGAACTGTCGCCCGGGTTAAGGTTAGATGCACATAGCTGGGTGAGTGACGGTGAGCTTTGGCTGTGGGGTGGGGAAAACTTTACCACTGATATTGAGCCGTTTTTCTGGATTTTTAACCTGGAGAAGCAGAAATGGAGCCGGGTGTTTCCGAATAAGCTGATCAACCCGCGCGACTGCAATTCTGTTTTTTACGAAGAAGGTGTACTCTACCTTCAAATGCACACGGAGAAGAATAATGTACTTATTGCGAAAATCATTCCCTTAGAAAAAAAATGAGATCTTTCATTACTACACTCACCTTACTGTTTTGTTTAATCAACACATACGGACAGGATTACAATCAAACGCCCAGTTTTATTAACCCGTCGCCGCAGGCAGCATCTTTAGGCGTGTACGGAAATGTTAACGCTAGTTTATCTTCAGGGGCCGCTTCTACCTCTGTTCCGCTTTTCAGCCTGAAAGAACAATCGCTGAATTTAGATATTTCCCTGGCTTACAATTATTGCGGGTATCGCCCGTCTGATCCGGGGGGCGTATTGGGAATAGGGTGGAACCTGCTGGCCGGGGGAGTAATTACCCGGAATATTAACGGGATGCCTGATGAACACCCCAGTGGCTTTATGAATATCGGTAATATGTATTCATCAAATGGCCCAACCAACCAGTTGGTTCAGGATTTATCTTACGGTATATATGATGGAGAGCCTGATTTATTTACCTTTAACTTCATGGGGTATTCCGGAACCTTTTTCTTCGGAAATGACGGCCAGATTCACCTGAAAGAGAAGAAGCCGTTTAAGATATTCTATGAGTCTTCCAGCACCAACCCGCCCGGGTACCCTTTCAGTATCCCCCACAAGCAATTGGCGAGGTTTATTGTTAAGACAGACGATGGCGTAACCTATGTTTTCCAGGATATAGAGCTAAGCAGGGTAACCGGAACCGGTGGAGCGGGTACAGATCAACCCAATTCCAACCAGATCACCTCATGGTACCTGAGTAAGGTTATCGGCATCAACGGGGAGATTATCACTTTTAATTATATCCGGCGGGGAGGAGACGAGACGAATATTTCCGAAAGCATATCGGAAAAAAGAATTATCAAAATTCCGGAGGTGCAGGGCTCAATTCAGATCACTAAAAACAAAACGTTTGAAGTGCACCTAAGCAGTATTGAGGGAAGCCTGTGGAGGGTAAATTTTGAATATACAAGCAAACAGGGCCCGCCTCCTTCCGGGTCGGGGACCCGTTATTTCAGGAGCCTGGACAGGATCATTCTGAGCGATAAAACATCAGAGCAAAAAAGATTTGAATTTACGTACGGTAATGAAACGCATCGCCACCTGCTGAAAAGTATTACTGAAAAAAGCGGGACCCAGTCGGCAAAACCCTATTTGTTTGATTACTATGGCGAGTCAACCTTATATCCTGTAAGTATCTGGTCTATTGACCAATGGGGGTATTTTAACGGCAAGCCCAATTCAACTACAATGATTCGGGAAAAGGGGGCCAACAGAGACCCTGATTTCACCTATGCCAGAACATTTGCATTGAATAAAATAACGTATCCTACGGGCGGCACTTCAACGATCAGCTATGCCGCCAATACTTACAGCTATTTAAATGGAAATGCTTATACCGAATACCGTGAGCAATCTCAGAATTATTGGTTCAGATGGTATTACAACGGTTCAGAATGGGAGCTGGTAGAGAACAATGCGTTTACGCTGAATCAAAGTACCAATGCGGATATCTTTGTATCTACAGAAAATACGATAGACCCTTACCCTCATAATTGTATATCAACTCAATACAATGTACCTCTTTCAGCTACATCTTACGATGCCTATAGCGCTCCGTTTTATCCCACACCCACATGCAGAAATCTGATTAAGGGGCAAACATCGTTTATACACGTTATAGTGACGGTAAAAAGAATGGTACCTTACGGGTTTGGGAACACCCCTTTAACTGCGGGAGGAATACGGGTGAGCCAGATAATCAATAACCCCATAGATTCTCCGGAAGAAATAATATCTTATAGTATTAACAGTTTTCAGAACGCTGTAAATTCCAGCGGAAGTGTTTTAAATGTCTCCCCTACTGCTATTGCTTTTGAGTTTGACCAGGTTCCCGGAATATATGCTTCTTCAGAACCCATAAACCTGATGACCCAGGCACCGGTTATTTATAACAATATTACAGAGATGAAAAATAACGCCATTTACAAGAGACATTATTTTTCAGCATTTGGAGACGAAACACCGGGAGGTGCCAATAATTATGGGGTATCTGTGGGCGGGTTTACCGTACTTAAGGGCAGGCCGGAGCTTTTCGGACCTGCTGATGATTTCAGCTTTCTGAGAGGGCTTCCTTTGAAAACCATTCATTTCAACAATCTTCCGGGTACCAAATCGCTTGTTGAAAAAAATCAGTATGTTCCCCAGTATGAATTAGAGACATCACCAACAGCGCATAAAACATACGCCTACCATAACGAAATTTTATGGTGGGATAATTTCTCCAATGTCACTTACCCTGTATATGTACTAAAAAAATATACCGTAAGCTCGGTATGGCCGCGCCTTCAGAAAAGAACGGACTCCACCTTTACGCATACGGGTGAGTTCATGGCTGCCACCTCCACAGAGTACCTCTATGATAACCCGGTACACCAGCAGGTTACCCAAACCAAAATCTCTCTCAGTGACGGGAGCTACCGCAAAGTAGTTAATAAATACCCTAACGATTATACAGGTACTATTCACCCGGTATACCAGGCTATGATTGACAGCAACCGGGTAAATACGCGTATTGAAAGTCTTCAATACCTGGTCAGGCAGGGTCAGGCAGATCAGCTGTATGATGCTACCATCAGCACGTTTAAAACGGTCACGGGAAACAGCCGGAAATCCAGCCTGATCGTCCCGTATAAGCTGTTCCGGATGGCCTCACCCGGTCCCGGTGCTTACTCCGCGGCCTCTAATTCTACGGCTCCGGCAGGGTACCGCGAAATACTTGATTATACGCATTATAATACATATGGAAACCCGGAAGAAATTACCTGGCACGGTACCAGTACCCTGGCCCTGCTGTGGGGGTATAAAGGGCAGTTTGTAGTGGCACAGGCAAATAATGCTACCCGGAGCGATTTAAATACCGCTTTAAGCGGAATCGGGCAAAGCTTTACCTCCATTTTTAATCTTACCAATGAAGCTACCCTCAGAAGCCACCTGAATAACCTGGCAACACAGCCGGCACTGAGCCCGGCAGCCCTTACTTTACAGACGTTTCACCCGGTATACGGCCTGGCTTCTTTGACCACTCCCGAAAAAAATACCGGGTATTTTGATTACGATAAGCTGGGCCGGCTGAGCTCTACCCGCAACATTTCAGGAAACCTCACGGGCCATTGGCGATACCGGTATTTTCAGCCGAATGGAACTAAAAACCATATCATAAGCTATGCGCCGCGGGTAGCTGCTACAGACACCAATGTACTGAATAATTCAGGGAATGCCGTAATAGAGTATAATTACATAGGAGGCTTGGGGCAGGCCCTGCAAACGGTGGCAAAAGGGAATAGCCCTTTGAATAAAGATGTCATCATAAGTGCAGTTCAATATGACAACTACCGCAGGCCTTATAAACAGTTTTTAACGGCACCGGCATCTGCTTCTGCAGGAGCATACCAGTCTAACCCGGAAGCGCTTGCTGCTAATTTCTATGCCGATACAAGACCGTTTTCAGAAGTGACCAGCTATGATAATTCTTCTTTAAACCGGGAGATTGTTAAATACAATGCCGGGCAGAGCTGGTTTAGTAATACAAAAAGCATAAGAACGTATCCTGCGCCGGTATCATCTGATGTTCGGCAGTACAAGACAGATGCCTCAGGTAATCTTACGTATACATTTTACCCGGCGTTAAGCTTATCTAAAACACTGGTAACCGATGAACAGGAAAATGGAGAAACCCGGATACTGGATTCAGAAAACCGCCTGGTAGAGAGAAGAAATATCGGGCAGGATATTGTCACTTCTTATGTATACGATGAAGCCGGCCGGCTGAAAGCGGTCATTCAGCCGGAGGGATATGCCCTGAATGCCTCTATCACGTATAACAGTGAAAATTTCAGCCGGTATGTGTTTTTTTATGAGTATGACGGGAAAGGAAGGCTGATCCGGAAGCATGTACCGGGAGAAGGGTGGACGGAGATGGTATACGATAAAACTGACCGGGTAGTGATGCAACAAAACCCTCTTCAAAAAGTCAATAACAGATGGAGCTTTAAAGAATACGATGCTTTAGACAGAGAGGTGGCCACGGGAGAAACCGGGAACAACATTACCCGTGAAAGTGCCCAGGCTTTGTTTGATGCGCATACGGTTTACCACGAAACCTTAAGCGGTGACACCTATTACGGGCTCAGCTTTCCTTCAACGGTAAGGCCCGCCGCGAATCAGGCCTTTAAGTACAATTTTTATGATACGTACTCATTTGCCGGTACTGCTTTTGCATTTAACTCCAATGGCAGCTACCATACGCAGAAAACCCAGGTTAAAGGATTGCTCGCCGGAGTTAAAAAGCGCGATTCGCGTGATAATTCGAAATGGTATACGGAAGTGTTCTACTACGATGACCTGAACCGGGTTATACAAAAGCAGGCTACGCATCAGCTGAGTACCAGTGGAACCACGAATATCATTATCCGGAATTACGAGTATAATTTTGCCGGTGAGGTAACCAGCGAGAACATCCGGTATCCGTTTACCACCGGAACCATAGAAGTTAAGAACAAATCGCAATATGACCATGCCGGCAGGATCACCCGCTCAGGTGTGGGTATCAATGCCGAGCCTTCAGATATTATACATTACGATTATGATGAGATCGGGCGTCTGAAGCAGAAGAAATATACAGGAGCAGGTACCACACCACCGGCAGACCCCTGCGATGCGCTGACTGACGGACTGGTGATGGGTACGTGGACGGTAACCGGCCACCCGCTGATTGCCCGTTACTTCCATAACAAGTGGTGGCTGATACAAAAAATCGGTACCAGTCCCGAGAGGTTTGTGGTACGGGGCTCTGAAATGCTCAGCCGTTCAGATGTTACGCTGAATAATCCGGGCTATTCTTCCCTGGTCAATTGTTTTGAATGGAAGTACAGCGATTACGGCGGCCTGATGCCTCCGGCCACACCATCGGTGTTTCCCGTACCTTCAGGGTATTCTTATGTATCGGAAAACGGTGAAGATTTTTTTGAGGCCAATTCAAGCGTTCCATGTTCTACTCCTGCAGCTATTGTAGCCAGTGTGACGTCGCCGGCGGTTAATCAGCAGGTCACCTTAAGCACCAGCTGCAGCACGGGAAGCCCCAAATGGAGTACCAACGCCACTACCAACAGCATTACGGTGACGGCTACCGCCAGCCCGGTAACCTACTCTGTTACCTGCCAGGGGTCGTCCTGTACCACCAGTGCTTCGGTATCCATTACGGTTACGGGTGTGCCTTCAGGCCCCTGTTCTGTCTTGACCGATGGCCTGGTGATGGGCACGTGGACGGTAACCAACCACCCGCTGATTGCCCGGTATTTCCATAACAAGTGGTGGCTGATACAAAGAATCGGCACGAGCCCGGAGAGGTTCATTGTAAGGGCGTCTGAAATGCTCAGC
>Ga0222422_100114_pt1 | contig 73473 bp, 62 predicted proteins | sample 3A1ome_FD_182469 | JGI IMG/M metagenome (GOLD analysis project Ga0222422, IMG submission 182469) | Enriched microbial communities from leaf-cutter ant dump, University of Wisconsin, Madison, United States - 3A110A (version 2) | ecosystem: Environmental > Terrestrial > Nest > Insects nest > Nest...
ACATGTTGCAGGGTGGGTTTTTAAGTTGGCAAACAGGGGTTTACCCCCTTAAACCTTTCCCTGCAACCCTTCACAAGCTTGTCAACTGAATTATTCCGGACAGTAGTGCGCCTGCGCGGGAACGACAAACAAAGTAGCAGGTGAATGGTCCTGAGAGGTGCTGATGGTGGGTGGGAGTATGTCAAAAATTCTCCCTGTATATGCCCGGTACAAGGGCGGTGCTTTTGGAGTATATATGGAGAAGATCAATCTGCGCCGCCTTTTCTCGCATCTTCGCTCCGCCGCAACCCGGCTGATCGCGCCACTTCCCCTCATTTCCGCACTCGAGTCCGATAGCGGCTGACCACCGCAGCGCCACGCGGCATAATACCGGCCATGGAACAGCAAATCCTGGAAATCGATAGCGCTGATTGGCAGATCGCCGCGCCCAGCGAGGCGTGGATCGAGGCGCTGGAAGCCGGCAAGGTGCTGTATTTCCCGCGCCTGGCATTCCAGCTGCTGGCCGAAGAGCGGCGTTTCCTGGCGCCGGAGATGCGCGACCGCAAGGCGCGCAACATCAGCCTAGACGAGCATGGGCATCTGAAGGGCGCGGCCGGCGATGCCGAGCAGCAGGCGGCGTTGGCGCTGATGATCGGCCGCTTCCGCAGTCAGGCGCAGTTGTTGATCGACACGCTGCTGCCGCGTTACGCCGGGGCGTTGCGGCTGGCGCCGACCAGCTATCGGCCGGCGCAGGTGGAAACGCGCACGCAATCCTGGCGCGCCGATGATCGCCGGCTGCATGTCGATGCGTTCCCGTCGCGGCCCAACTATGGCGAGCGCATCCTGCGCGTGTTCACCAACGTCAATCCGGATGGCGTGCCGCGCGTCTGGCGCGTCGGCGAGCCGTTCGAAACCGTTGCCCGCCATTTCCTGCCGCGCATGAAGGGCTATGTGCGCTGGCAGGCGCGTGCGCTGGCGGCGCTGCATGTGACCAAGTCGCTGCGCAGCGAGTACGACCATCTGATGCTGCAACTGCATGACTGCATGAAGGCCGATCTGGATTACCAGCAGGACGCCGAACAGATCAGCATGCCGTTTCCACCCGGCAGCGTCTGGGTCTGCTTTTCCGATCAGACCTCGCATGCGGTGATGTCCGGTCAGTACATGCTGGAGCAGACGCTGCATCTGCCGGCTGCGCAGCAATACAATCCCGCCGCCAGCCCGCTGGCGATTTTGACCCGGCTGGTCGGCCATCCGCTGGTTTGAGCCGCTTCCTGTATTCGATCGCCTGGTGGCTGCTGCTGCCGCTGGTACTGGCGCGCCTGTGGTGGCGCGGCCGCGCCGAGCCGGGCTATCGGCGTCATCCGGGCGAGCGGCTGGGTTTCTACCCGCCGTTGCCGACCGCGGCCCCGCTGATCTGGCTGCACGCGGTGTCGGTCGGTGAAACCCGCGCCGCCGCGCCGCTGGTGGCCGCGCTCCTGGCCGCCTATCCGCGCCACCGCATCCTGCTGACTCACATGACCGCCACCGGCCGTGCCACCGGCGCCGCGCTGTTCGGGCATTGGGGCGAGCGCGTGCTGCAGAGCTGGCTGCCGTACGACACCGGCTGGATGACGCGCCGCTTCCTCGCGCATTTCGCGCCGCAACTCGGGCTGCTGATGGAAACCGAGGTCTGGCCGAATCTGCTGGCGCAATGCGCGCGCCGCAACCTGCCGGTAGCGCTGGTCAATGCCCGGCTGTCGGCGCGCTCGCTGGCACGCGGGCAGCGGCTGCCGGCGCTGTTCGGCGAAGCCGCCGCCAACCTGACGCTGGTGGCGGCGCAAACCGATGCCGACGCGGCGCGTATCACGCAGCTCGGCGCGCGCCAGGTGCGGGTCACCGGCAGCCTGAAGTTCGACGTGGCGCCGCCGGACGACGCGGTGGCACGCGGCGCGGCGCTGCGGCAGCGGTTTGGTGCCCGCCCGGTGCTGCTGTGCGCCAGCACGCGCGAGGGCGAGGAAGCGCTGATCCTGCAGGCGCTGCGGGCGGCTCCCGGACTGGATGATGCGCTGCTGGTGCTGGTGCCGCGCCATCCGCAGCGCTTCGACGCGGTGGCGCAGCTGATCGCCGCGCACGGCTTCGCCTCGGCGCGCCGTTCGGCGTTGGGGCCGGAGCCGCTGGCGCCGGAGGTGCGCGTGCTGCTCGGCGATTCGATGGGCGAAATGTTCGCCTACTACGCTGCCTGCGATATCGCCTTCATCGGCGGCAGTTTGCTGCCGCTCGGCGGCCAGAACCTGATCGAAGCCTGCGCGCTCGGCAAGCCGGTGCTGCTCGGCCCGCATACCTTTAACTTCGCCACCGTCAGCGACGACGCGGTCGCGTCTGGCGCCGCGCTGCGGGTCGCCGATGCGGCGGCGCTGCTGCAACAGGCGGCGCGGTTGCTGCACGCGGATCAGGCGCGCGCGGCGATGGGCGCCGCCGCCAGCGGGTTCGCCCGCCGTCATCGCGGCGCCACCGAGCGCACGATGGCGCTGCTGGCGCCGTTGCTGGATCGGGAGCGAGGCTGATTGGGTATTCCGGAAGATGCCGGAGCGGCCGATAGGAGATGTCAGGCTGCGCGATAGCGGGTGCTCACCACCAGTTGCGCCCACCCAGATACAGCCCCAGCCCCAGCAGCCCCCAGAAAAAGCAGCGGCGGAAAGCGGTCGGCGACAGCCGCGCGCGCAGCCATTGGCCGCCGCGCATCCCCAATAGCGCAGGCAGCAGCGCCAGCAGCGAAGCGGCGGCGCTATCGCCGTCCAGCGCACCGAGCTGCGCCAGACTGGCACCCAGCGCCAGCGTCGATACCGTAAAGGCCAGCCCGAGCGCCTGCACCAGGGCATCCTTGTCCAGCTTCAGCGCCTGCAGATACGGCACCGCCGGCATTACGAACACGCCGGTCACCGCGGTCACCAGACCGGTGGCGGCGCCGATCAACGGCCCCAGCCAGCGTTCGGCCGGTGCCGGCACGCGCGGTTGCCAGGCCAGCAGGCCGGCCAGCGCGTAGGCGCTCAGCGCGGCACCCAGCACCGCGCCGCCGATACTGCCGGAAAGCGGCAGCCAGGCGGCGCCGAGCCAGGTGCCGAGCGTCACGCCGGCCAGCAGCGGCCACAGCCGGCGCGTCAGTACCGGCAGGGCACGGCCATCCAGCATTTGCCATAAATTCGTCAAAAGCGAAGGCATGAACAAGAGTGCGGCCGCCTGCGCCGGCGCCATCGTCAAACCCAGCAAGCCCATTCCGAGCGTCGGCAAGCCCATGCCGATGACGCCCTTGACCGCGCCGGCGAGCACGAACACGATACCGATCAGCAGCCATTGTTCATGGGGGGCGGCGGGGAAGGAGGCGAATGTGACGGAAGGCATCGAAACTCCTGGAAAAAGCCCCGGCTCAAGTGGCCGGGATCGCCAGTGTGAGGCCGCCGGCCGGATTTGAAAATCTGGAATACACTGCGTCAGCCTTCGGTATGGACATAGGCTTGGCCGCGATGCGATCGCTGCCGGCATCAAAAGGGGGAGGACAGGCATGAGCCCGGGTTTCGATCTGGTCGATCTGCGGTTGTTTCTGCACGTGATCGAAAGCGGCAGCATCACCGCCGGCGCCGAGCGCGCGCATCTGGCGCTGGCTTCGGCCAGCGCCCGCATCCGCGGCATGGAACAGCGGCTCGGCACGTCGCTGCTGGTGCGCGAGCGGCGCGGCGTGCGCGGTACCGCCGCCGGCTGCACGCTGGCCGGCCATGCGCGGCTGCTGCTGCAGCAGGAACAGCGCATGCGCGGCGAGCTGCGCCAGTATGCGCAGGGCTTGCGCGCCCATGTGCGGCTGCTCGGCAACACTGCCGCCGTCGCCGAATTTCTGCCGGAAGCGCTCGGTGCTTTCCTGGTGGCGCATCCCGACGTCGACATCGACCTGCAGCAACAGCAGAGCGTCGACATCGTGCAGGCGCTGACGCGCGGCGAGGCGGATCTCGGCATCATCGCCGACTCCGCCGACAGCGGCTTGCTGCAAGTCTTTCCGTTCCGCCGCGACCGGCTGGTGGCGGTGCTGCCACCGGGCCACCCGCTGCTGGCGCGCGACAGCCTGTCGCTGTCCGACCTGCTGCCCGGCGATTTCATCGGTCTGGCTGCCGGCAATGCGCTGCATGAGCATCTGGAGGGCCATGCGGCGCGGCTTGGCGCGCGCCTGCGGTACCGGCTGCGGGTGCATGGTCTGGATGCGGTCTGCCGCCTGGTGGCGGATGGCGCCGGTGTCGGCGTGGTGTCGGAAACGGCGGCGCGTCGCTGCGACGGCGCGCTCGGCTACCGGCCGCTGCGCGAACGCTGGGCCTGGCGCCAGCTATTGATCTGCATGCGCGAGCTGGACGGCTTGCCGGCCCATGCGCGGGAACTGGTTGCGCATTTGCGGCGCGGCGCGGAGGGCGGACAGGGTGGCGCCGCAAGCAGGCGCTGAATCGGGCGTTACGACGAGTGCGGTAGCAAGGGATGGCCACGTCCAATAATCAGGCAACCCATCCATTTGTCGTTCCGGCGCAGGCCGGAACCCGGTGTCGTCAACATCTTATCCATCGTCAACGAGACTCGATGCGCCAGCAACGCCACTGGGTTCCGGCTTGAGGCCGCCGGAACGACGGGGAGGGAAGCTGGCGCTGAATCGCGTGTTTCGACGAGTGCGGCGGCAAGAAATGGCCGCGTCCAATAATCAGGCAGCCCCTCCATTTGTCGCTCCGGCGCAGGCCGGAACCCAGTGTCGTCAACGCCGCATCTATCGTCAACGAACCTGGATACGCCGGCAACGCCACTGGGTTGTCGGAACGACGGGGAGGAGTGAGGCGCGGCGCGGGGACCGTTGTGGCGTCCTGACGGCGGCGCTGCCACCGTCCCCGCTTGCGATTACTCGGCGGCCGCCACCGCCGTGTTTTCGTTCAGGCCGCCGCCCAGCGCGCGGTACAGATCGATCGCGTTGGTCAGCCGCAGCAGCCGCGCCTGCACCAGCGCCTGCCGCGCCGAGAACAGTTCGCGCTCGGCATCCAGCACTTCGAGCGAACTGGCGACGCCGTTGTCGTAGCGCAGTTGCGACAGCTTCAGCCGTTCGGCCTGGGTGTCGAGGAACTTGCCTTGCGCATCGATCTGTTCTTCCAGCGCGCCGCGCGCGACCAGCGCGTCGGCGACTTCGCGGAAGGCGGTCTGGACGGTTTTTTCGTAATCGGTCACCGCCATTTCCTGACGCACCTTGGCCAGGTCGAGGCTGCCGGACAGACGGCCGAAATCGAAGATCGGCAGCAGCAGCTGCGGCGCGAAGGTCCAGGCCTGGCTGCCGGACTTGAACAGGCCGGACAGCTCGTTGCTGGCGCTGCCGAGCGAGGCGGTCAGCGAAATGCGCGGGAAGAAGGCGGCGCGGGCGGCGCCGATGTTGGCGTTGGCGCCGCGCAGCCGCTGCTCGGCGGCGCGGATGTCGGGCCGCCGCGCCAGCAGGTCGGACGGCAGTCCGGCCGGGATGTCGGTGACGATGTGCTGTTCCGACAGCGTGGCCGAAGCGGCCGGCGCCAGCGGCGCGCCGACCAGCAGCACCAGCGCGTTTTCCGCCTGCGCGCGCTGACGCGCCAGCGTGGCGGCGGATACCCGCGCCGACTGCACCAGGCTGTCGGCCAGTTGCAGATCGAGCGCCGACGAGGCGCCGACCTCGAAGCGTTTCTGCGCCAGCTGGTAGGCGGTCTGGCGGCCATCCAGGGTCTTTTGCGCCAGCTCCAGCTGCTCGGCCAGCGCGCGTTCGCTCAGATAGGCTTGCGCCACCGCCGCCACCAGGCTGATGTGGGCGCTGCGCTGCGCTTCCTCGGTGGCCAGGTATTCCGCCAGCGCCGCTTCGCTCAGGTTGCGCACGCGGCCGAAGAAGTCGAGTTCGAACGCCGACGGGTTCAGGCCGACCTGATAGGTGTCGCTGACGACCGAGGTGCCGCTCGACGACAGTGCTGCCGGCGTGCGGGTGCGCGAGCCGGATGCGCCGGCGTACACGCTCGGCAGCCGGTCGGCGCGCTGGATCTGGTATTGCGCGCGCGCTTCCTCGATCTTCAGCGCGGCGCTTTTCAGGTCGCGGTTGTTTGCCAGCGCGGTGGCGATCAATTGCTGCAGCCGCGCATCGGGGAAGAACTGGCGCCAGCCGAGCGCGCTCGGGTCCTGACCGGCGGGCGCGGCGTCGGCGGCGCCGTTGGTGCCGGTGGCGGCATAGTCGCCGGCCGGGTAGGCCGGCGCCACCGGCGCCTGCGGGCGCACGAATTCCGGCGCCAGCGAGCAGCCGGACAGGATGCCGGCGGCCAGCAGCGCGGCGCCGGCCTTGGACAGAGAAAACTTAGACATTCTGGTCCTCCGGGCTGATCTGGATGTTGGCCGCGTACATCTTGCGTTGCCGTTCGCTGCCCTTGAAGAAGGAGCGCACCACGACGAAGAACACCGGCACGAAGAACACCGCCAGCACCGTCGCGGTGATCATGCCGCTCATCACGCCGGTGCCGATCGCGCGCTGGGCGCCGGAGCCGGCGCCACTGGCGATCGCCAGCGGCAGCACGCCGAGGATGAAGGCCAGCGAGGTCATGATGATCGGGCGGAAGCGCATGTGCACCGCTTCCAGCGTCGCTTCGAACAGGTCCTTGCCCTGCGCCTGCAGATCCTTGGCGAACTCGATGATCAGGATCGCGTTCTTGGCCGACAGCCCGATCACCGCGATCATGCCGACCTTGAAGTAGACGTCGTTCGGCATGCCGCGCAGGGTCACGCCGAGGATCGAGCCGAGAATCCCGAGCGGCACCACCAGCATCACCGCCAGCGGGATCGAGGTGCTTTCATACAGCGCCGCCAGCACCAGGAACACGGCGATCAGCGACAGCGCGTACAGCGCCGGCGCCTGCGCGCCGGAGCTCTTTTCTTCCAGCGACTGGCCGGTCCATTCGTAGCCGAAGCCGTCCGGCAGCTTGGCCGCCAGCGCTTCCATCTCGTCCATCGCGTCGCCGGTGCTGTAGCCGGGCGCGGCGTTGCCGGAGATGCGGATGGCCGGATAGCCGTTGTAGCGCACCAGCTGCACCGGGCCCTGGGTCCAGTGATATTTGGTGAAGGTCGAGAACGGCACCATCGTGCCCTGGGCGCCGCGCACGTACAGCTTGGTCAGGTCCTGCGGCTGCAGCCGCCCCGGGGCGTCGGCCTGGACGATCACGCGCTGCTGCCGGCCCTGATTCGGGAAGTCGTTGATGTACGCCGAGCCGAGCGCGGTGGAGAGCGTGGTGTTGATGTCGGCGAACGACACGCCGAGCGCGCTGGCCTTGTCGCGGTCGATGTCGAGCTGCAGCTGCGGCGCGTCTTCCAGCCCTTCCGGCCGCACCGAGGTCAGTACCTTGCTCTGCGCGGCCAGGCCGAGCAGCTGATCGCGCGCCGCCAGCAGCGCCTCATGGCCGCGGCCGGCGCGGTCCTGCAGGCGGAAGGTGAAGCCGCTGGAGTTGCCCAGCTCGCGGATCGGCGGCGGGTTCAGCGGGTAGACGATCGCGTCCTTGATCGACGACAGCGCGGCGAACGCGCGGGTGGCCAGCGCGTCGGCGGTGTCGTCCTTGCCGCGCTTGTCCCAGTCCTTCAGCGGGATGAAGGCCAGCGCGGCGTTCTGGCCGCTGCCGGAGAAGCTGTAGCCGGTGACGGCGACGATGTGCTCGACCGCCGGCTGCTTCAGGAAGTAATCCTCGACTTCCTTCAGCACTTCCAGCGTGCGGCTCTGGCTGGCGCCCGGCGCCAGCTGGATGTTGGTGACGATGTTGCCCTGGTCCTCGGACGGCAGGAACGACGACGGCAGCCGCACGTACAGCACGCCGACCACCACCAGCACCAGTCCGTACACCAGCATGGTGCGGCCGGTCTTGTGCAGCAGCCGCTCGACGAAACTCTGGTAGCCGGCCGAGGTGCTGGCGAACTTGCGGTTGAACCAGCCGTAGAAGCCCTTCTTTTCGTGATGCTCGCCCTTGCGGATCGGCTTCAGGATGGTGGCCGCCAGCGCCGGCGTCAGCGAGAACGCCATCAGCACCGAGAACAGGATCGAAGCCACCATCGACAGCGTGAACTGGCGGTAGATCGCGCCGACCGCGCCGGCGAAGAACGCCATCGGGATGAACACCGACACCAGCACCAACGTGATGCCGACCAGCGCGCCGGAAATCTGCCCCATCGCCTTCTTGGTCGCTTCGCGCGGCGGCAGGCCTTCCTCGCTCATGATGCGTTCGACGTTTTCCACCACCACGATCGCATCGTCGACCAGGATGCCGATCGCCAGCACCAGCCCGAACATGGTCAGCACGTTGATCGAGAATCCGAAGGCATTCATCATCGCGAAGGTGCCCATCAGCGCCACCGGCACCACCACGGTCGGGATCAGCGTGTAGCGGATGTTCTGCAGGAACAGGAAGATCACCAGGAACACCAGCACGATCGCTTCCATCAGCGTCTTGACCACTTCCTTGATCGAAATCTTGACGAAGGTCGAGGTGTCGTACGGCACCGTGTACTTGACGTTCGGCGGGAAGTACTTGGCCAGCTGCTCCATCTTGGCGTACACCGCGGTGGCGGTGCCGAGCGCGTTGGCGGTCGGCGACAGCTGCACGCCGATCGCCGAAATCGGCTTGCCGTCGATGCGCGAGGCGGTGGCGTAGGCCTGGCCGCCGAGTTCGATGCGGGCGACATCGGACAGCCGCACCACCGAACCGTCCGGATTGGCGCGCAGCACGATCGCGCCGAACTGTTCCGGCGTCGACAGCTGGCCGTCCACCACCACGGTGGCGGAAATCTGCTGGGTGCCGGGGCTGGGCAGATCGCCCAGCGTGCCGGAAGCGACCTGGGCGTTCTGGCCGCGGATCGCGTTGTTGACGTCGCCCGGCGTCAGCCGGTAGCCCATCAGCTTGGCCGGATCGACCCAGATGCGCATCGCCCGTTCGCTGCCGAACAGCTGCGCCTGGCCGACGCCGGGCACGCGCTTGATTTCATTCAGGACGTTGCGCGACAGGTAATCGCCGAGCGCGATCGGATCGAGCTTGTTGTCTTCCGACGACAGCGTGATGAACAGCAGGAAGTTGCTGCGCGCCTTGTTGACCTGCACGCCCTGCTGCGTGACCGCCTGCGGCAAGCGCGATTCGACGCGCTTCAGGCGGTTCTGCACGTCCACCGCCGCCAGGTCCGGGTTGGTGCCGGTGACGAAGGTCAGCGTGATCTGCACCTGGCCGTTGGCCTGGCTTTGTGATTCGACGTACTGCAGGCCGTCGGCGCCGTTCATTTCCTGTTCGATCAGGCTGGTGACGCTGTCGTCGAGGATCTGCGCGGTGGCGCCCGGATAGGTCGCGGTGACGACGATGGTCGGTGGCGCGATGGTCGGATACTGCGACACCGGCAGCTTGGTGATGGACAGCGCGCCGGCCAGGATGATGAACAGCGCGATCACCCAGGCGAAGACCGGCCGGTCGATGAAAAACTTACCCATCTGGGGCCCCTTATTGCGCGTTCTGCGCGGTCGGTTTCTGTTCGGTCTGCTGGGCCGGCTGCTGGCCGACCGGGCCCTTCCACGGCACCGCCTTGACCGCCATGCCCGGCTGCACCTTCTGCAGGCCTTCGACGATCACCTGATCGCCCTGCTGCAGCCCGTCGTTGACCACCGCCAGATTGTCCTGGGCGTTGTCGGCCTGCACCGTGCGCGCCGCCACCTTGCCGTCGGCGCCGACCACCATCACGCTGGAACTGCCGATGCCGCGCAGCACCGCCTGCTGCGGCACCGTCAGCGCCTGCTCGTTGACGCCCTGTTCCAGCCGCGCGCGCACGTACATGCCGGGCAGCAGGAAGCGTTCCGGATTCGGGAATTCGGCGCGCAGCAGGATCGCGCCGGTGTTTTCATCGACCGAGAGGTCGGAGAACAGCAGCTTGCCGGCGTGCTTGTAGGGCTGGCCGTCCTCGGTCACCAGCGTCACCCGCGCCTGGCCGGCGCCGGCCAGCTTGCCGGCTTCCAGCGCGCGCCGCAGTTGCAGCAGTTCGGTGCTGGACTGGGTCAGGTTGACGTAGATCGGATCGATCTGCTGGATGGTCGCCAGCGGCGTCGCCTCGCCCTGGCCGACCAGCGCGCCTTCGGTCACCTGGGCGCGGCCGATGCGGCCGGAGATCGGCGCCGTCACGGTCGCGTAGCCGAGGTTCAGGCTGGCGGTCTGGCGGGCGGCGCGGGCGGCCGCCAGTTCGGCGGCGGCCTGCTTCTGCGCGGTCAGCGCGTCGTCGTATTCCTGGCGGCTGACGGCGTTCTGCTCGACCAGCGGCTTGTAGCGCGTGACCTTCAGGTCGGCCTGCGCCAGATTGGCTTCGGCGCGGGCGACGCTGGCCTCGCTGCTGTCGAAGGCGGCCTGGAACGGCGCCGGGTCGATGCGGAACAGCAGGTCGCCGGCCTTGACGTCGCTGCCTTCGCGGAACACGCGCTTTTGCACGATGCCGGCGGCGCGCGCGCGCACCTGGGCGACGCGGCTGGCTTCCAGTCGGCCCGGCAGTTCATTGACCACCGCCAGCCGTTGCGGCGTCACCGTCACCACGCCGACTTCCTGCGGCGGCATCTCGCCGTTCTGGGCCGAATCGGACTTGTTGCCGCAACCGGCGAGGACGAGCGCCAGCAGGGCGAGGCCTGCGGATGCGGCGCGGACAGGGCGATGGCGTGGGGATGGATGCATGGAATCTCTCGTACAAAAATGGAAGAGGATGCCGCTGATGCTACCGGGCGGGAAAAAATGAAAAGCGAAAGGATAGCGTGGTACGGGATTTCGCGTATCAAAGCCTTTCCGAATTGTAACTGCCGGCTTGCCGCCGGCCTGTTCCGGCATCTTCGCTATTTTCAAAAACAGGGGAGTATTTTTTGAAGCGGGCAGCCGGCGCCCGAGACAGGCCGATTTTTGGCCATGCTCCACCCAGTATCCGGGTGGAACAGAATTACGAAGCGGTGTTGTCGAGCAGCAGGTTGACTTGTTGCAAATCGTCTTCGCGCAGCGCGCCGGCCGCTGCTTTCAGCCTCAGGCCGTTCAACAGCGTATCGTAACGTGCCCTGGCGAGATCGCGCCGGGTCGAATACAACTGCTGTTCGGCGTTCAGCACATCGATGTTGATGCGCACGCCGACCTGGTAACCGAGCTGGTTCGATTCCAGCGCCGAACGGCTGGAGACTTCCGCCGCTTCCAGCGCCCGCACCTGCGCCAGGCCGTTGTTGACGCCCAAAAACGATTGCCGCGCCGCCTGCGCCGAAGTGCGCTGGGTGAACATCAGGTCGCTGCGCGCCTTGTCTTCCAGCGCGATCGCCTCGCGCACCTTGCTGGTGACGGCAAAACCGGAAAACAGCGGGATCGACCACTGCACGCCGATCGCCGTGCCGTCGGAGACGCCGCCGGTGCCGAGCGCGGCATTGCCGGCGCTGCTGTTGCTGTGGCTGCGGCTGGCCACCAGATCGACGGTCGGCGCGTGGCCGGCGCGGCTGCGCTTGATCTCGCGGCGGGCGATTTCCAGCGTCAGCTGCTGGCGCAGCACTTCGTAATTGCGGTTTTCGGCGCTGGTCACCCACAAATCGATCTGCGCCGGCTCCGGTGCGCTCAGCTTGACGCCGGAACGCAGCGGCGCCAGCGCGCCGGGCGCATCGCCGATGATCTGCTGCAGCGCCGCGCGCTTGACCTCGAGGTCGTTGCGGGCGGCGATTTCCTGCGCCACGCCGAGATCGAAGCGCGCCTGCGCCTCGTTGGTGTCGGTGATGGTGGCGGTGCCGACCTCGAAATTGCGCTTGGCCGAAGCCAGCTGCTCGCTGATGAACTGCTGCTGCTGCTGCAGGAATGCCAGCGTGTCCTGCGCCGCCAGCAGATCGAAATAGGCTTGCGCGACGCGCACGATCAGATCCTGCTGCGCCTGCGCGAACTGGGTGTCGGCCAGCGCGGTGGCCAGCTTGCCCTGCTGGTAGGTTTCCCAGTTGCCAAGATTGAACAGCGGCTGCGTCAGCGCCAGCCGGTAGCCGTTGCTGGAGGAATCGACGGTGCCGCTGCCGACGTCGTTGCTGTTGCGCGTGTAGCTGCCGGTGAGGCCGATCGCCGGCAGCAGCGTGGCGCGCCCTTGCACTTCCTTTTCCTGGCCGGCCTGCTGCGCCGCGCGGGCGCTGGCGTAGACCGTGTCGTTGGCCAGCGCCTGCTGGTAGATTTGCATCAGGTCGGCGCCCCGGGCCGGGCCGGCGCCCAGCACGGCGGCCGCCGCCAGCGCGGCGATCAGTGGTGCGGTGAAGCGGTGACGCATAAACTCTCCGGATAAGCGCGGGAAGGGAAAATCGGATGGCGGCGGGCGCCGCCGCTCAGTAGGTGGGCATGGCCGGATCGACCTCGCGCGCCCAGGCGTCGATGCCGCCGGACAGGTTGTGGACCGCGCCGAAGCCCTGTCGTTCGAGGAAGGCCGCCACCTGCAGGCTGCGCGCGCCATGATGGCAGATGCAGACCACCGGCGCGTCGGCCGGCCATTCCTCGCGCAGCGCCTCCAGCCGGGCCGGCAGTTCGGCCATCGGCAGCAGCCGGGCGTCGGCGAGGTGGCAGGTATCGAATTCCCACGGCTGGCGCACATCCAGCAGCAGCGGCGCCGGCCGCGCCGGATCGTTCAGCCATCCTGCCAGTTCGGTCGCGCTGATCTGCCGCACCGGCGCCTCAGAAATGGAACGCCGACGGCTGGGCGGCGTCGCGCAGCGGCTTGATCGCGGTTTCGAACAGCTTCAGCGTCGAGAGCGCGGTGGCGCTGGTGCGCGTGATCAGCTGCGCGCTCATCACCGGTTCCTCGCCCAGCACCGCCAGCAGGCGGCCGCCGACCTTCAGCTGCTGCAGGAAACGCTCCGGCAGCACCGGCAGCGAACCGGAAATCACGATCACGTCGTAGCTGGCGGTGCCGTTCTGCGGCCAGCCCTGGGCGCCGTTGCCGAGCGCGACTTCGACGTTGCCGATGCCGGCGGCGGCCAGATTCTGTTGCGCCAGCGTGCGCAGTTCCGGCTCGATCTCGACCGTGGTCACCTGCCGGCCCATGTAGGCCAGCAGCGCCGCCATGTAGCCGGAACCGGCGCCGATTTCCAGCACGGTTTCGTGCTTTCTGACCGCCGCTTCCTGCAGGATGCGCGCCTCGAACTTCGGCGTCAGCATGCTGGCGCCGCACGGCAGCGGGATTTCGCAGTCGGCGAAGGCCAGGCTCTGGTAGGCGGCCGGGACGAATTGCTCGCGCCGCACCACCTGCAGCAGGTCGAGCACCTCCTGGTTCAGCACATCCCACGGCCGGATTTGCTGTTCGATCATGTTGAAGCGGGCTTGTTCGATGTTCATCTCGTTCTTGCCATAGGAAAAGACGTCATTCTATCAAAGGGGTGCGCCGGTTTCGGGCGGCTGCGGCGCCGTCGCCGCCGGCTGGCGGCGGCCGCGCGCCCGGGCCGCCAGATCGTCCAGATAGGTGTAGATCACCGGTACCACCACCAGCGTCAGCAGCGACGAGGTGATGATGCCGCCGATCACCGCCTGCCCCATCGGCGCGCGCTGTTCCGAACCTTCGGCGATGCCGAAGGCCAGTGGCACCATGCCGAACACCATCGCCAGCGTCGTCATCAGGATCGGCCGCAGCCGCACGCGCGCCGCTTCCAGCAACGCGGCGCCGCGTTCCATGCCGTCGCGGCGCGCCTGGTTGGCGAAATCCACCAGCAGGATGGCGTTCTTGGTCACCAGCCCCATCAGCATGATGAAGCCGATGATCGAAAAGATGTTCAGCGTCGAGCGGAACAGCAGCAGCGCCAGGAACACGCCGATCAGCGTCAGCGGCAGCGACGACATGATCGCCAGCGGCTGCAGGAAGCTGGCGAATTGCGAGGCCAGGATCATGTAGATGAAGACGATCGCCAGCGCCAGCGCCGACAGCGCGTAGCCGAACGATTCCTGCATGTTCTTGGTGGCGCCGCCGATCTGGTAGCGGTAGCCGGGCGGCCACTGGATCGCGTCCAGCGCGCGCCGCACATCGGCGTTGACCTCGCCGGCGGAGCGGCCGGCGACGTTGGCCGACAGCTCGACCTCGCGGTTCAGGTCGCGCCGGTTGATCTGGTTGGCGCCGGTGGACGGCAGGATGTCGGCGACCTGGCGCAGCGGCACCATCTTCGGCGTGCCGTCGGCGTTGCTCTGGTTCGAGCTCAGCATCAGCCGCGACAGGTCTTCGGTGGTGCTGCGGTCGGTCGGCGCCAGCCGCACGTTGACGTCGTAGTTCTCGTCGTCCGGCGCGCGCCAGCTGCTGGCCGCCTCGCCGGCCAAGAGCGGCCGCAGCGCCATGCCGATCTGCGCGACGCCGACGCCGAGGTCGGCGCCGAGATCGCGTTTCGGCCGTACCGAGATGGTCGGTTTTTCCGCCTTCAGGTTGGAATCCAGATCGACCAGCCCGGGGATCGCCCGCATCCGTTCCTGCGCCTGCTGCGACAGCGCCGCCAGCTGGGTCAGGTCGTTGCCGAGCAGCGACAGCCGGATCTGCTTGTTGTCGCCGCCGATGCCGTCCAGCGTGCCGATATGGGTGACGGTGATGCCGGCCACCTGCGCCAGCCGGGCGCGCAGCAGCGGCGTCATCTGCGTGCTGCTGCGGCTGCGGCTGGCGCGCGGCACCAGCCGCACGAACACCGACGCATAGCTCTTCCCCTGCGAGGTGCCGGTATTGATGGTGCTGTAGGTATCCAGCACTTCCGGGAACTCGCGCAGCACCGCCTCGACCTGATGGGTCTTGGCCTCGGTCAGTTCCAGCGACGAGCCGACCGGGGTGTTGAAGGTGACGCCGGTTTCCGAATAGTCGGCCTGCGGCACGAATTCGCTGCCGATCAGGCCGGCGGCCGGGATCGCCAGCCCGGCGAAGAAGGTGGCGGCGGCGATCGCCAGCGTCGCCAGCCGGTGCTTCAGCGACCACGCCAGCAGCTTCTGGTAGCCGTCCGACAGCCGCTCGACCGCGCGCTCGAAGGCATCCAGGATGCGGCCGATGGTGTGCGCGTACCAGCCGCGGCGCGGCTGGCCCGGCTGCACCGCCGGGTCCGGCCAGATCGACGACAGCATCGGGTCCAGCGTGAACGAGACGAACATCGAGATCAGCACCGCCGCCGCCACCGTCACGCCGAACTGGTGGAAGAAGCGGCCGATGATGCCGCCCATGAAGCCGACCGGCAGGAACACCGCGACGATCGACAGCGTGGTCGCCAGCACCGCCAGGCCGATTTCGGCGGTGCCTTCCAGCGCCGCCGTGCGGTGATCCTTGAAACCGCCACCGGCGGTGCGCATGCCGGCATGGCGCACGATGTTTTCGCGCACCACGATGGCATCGTCGATCAGCAGGCCGACGCACAGCGACAGCGCCATCAGCGTCAGCATGTTGATGGTGAAGCCGAACGCATACATGAACAGGAAGGTGCCGATCAGCGCCACCGGCAGCGTCAGCCCGGTAATCACCGTCGAGCGCCACGAGTTCAGGAACAGGAACACGATCAGGATCGTCAGCACCGCGCCTTCCAGCAGCGTGCTGCGGACGTTCTGGACGCCGACGCGGATCTGCCGCGCGCCGTCGCGGATCACCTCGGTCCTGACGCCCGGATACAGCGCCTGCATGCGCGGCTCCAGTTCCTTCAGCGCTGCCGTCAGGCCGTCGGCGACGTCGATGGTGTTTTCGCCCTGCGCCTTCAGGATGTTCAGCGCCAGCGTGCGCTGGCCGTTGTACAGCGCCAGGCTTTCCTGTTCTTCCTGGCCGTCGACCACGGTCGCCACCTGCGCCAGCGTCACCGGCTGGCCGCCACGGCGCGCCACCACGATGCCGGCGAAATCCTGCGGATCGCGCATCCGGCCCTGGATCTGCACGGTGCGCTCGTCGTCCAGCGAGCGGATCGCGCCGGTCGGCAGTTCCTGGTTCTCGTTGCGCACCGCGCCGATGATCTGGTCGACGCCGATGCCGAGCGCTTCCATCGCCACCGGATTGACGTAGATATTGACCTGGCGCATGACGCCGCCGACCAGCGTCACCGAACCGACGCCGCGGACGTTTTCCAGGCGCTTCTTGACCACCTGGTCGGCGATCGTGGTCAGCTCGCGCAGGCTGCGCTGGTGGCTGGCGTTCGGATCGTTGGCCACCGATACCGAAAAGATCGGCTGGTCGGCCGGATCGAAGCGGGTGATGCGCGGTTCCTCGACTTCCTTGCGGAACAGCGGGCGGATCATCGCCACCTTTTCGCGCACGTCCTGCGCCGCCCGCGCCGGATCGACGGTCAGCACGAATTCGATGATCACCACCGACGAGCCTTCATACGAACGCGAGGTCAGCGCGTTGATGCCGTTGACGGTGTTGACCGCTTCCTCGATCTTGCGGGTGATGTCGGACTCCACCGTTTCCGGCGACGCGCCCGGATAGTTGGTCTGCACCACCACCACCGGGAAGGTGACGTCGGGGAACTGGTCGACCTGCAGCCGCTGGTAGGAAAACAGGCCGAGCACGACGAAGGCCATCATCATCATGGTGGCCAGCACCGGATTGCCGATGCTGATGCGGGTGAACCACATGCTCAGGCTCCGCGCGTCAGAAGGACGGCGGCCGTCATTGCGCCCGCCCGCCGGCTGTCGCCGTCGCCACCGGCGCCGCCGGTGCCCCATTGGCCTGCAGCACGCGCACCGGTGCGCCCAGCGGCAGGTTGCCGAGATTGTTCCTGACCACGCGCGCGCCCGGCGCCAGGCCGCCGGTGATTTCCACCGCCGGGCCGTTGGCGTCGCGCCCGCGCAGGCCGAGCGTGACCGCCTTCTGCGTCAGCCGGCCGTCCTCCACCGCGTACACGTAGGGTTCGCCGGCCAGGCCCTGCAGCGCCGACTGCGGCACCGTCAGCGCCCCGGTCTTGACCGCCAGCGTCAGCTGCGCCTCGGCGAACATGCCGGCGCGCAGCAGGCCCTGCGGATTGTCGATCAGGATGTAGATCATGATCGAGCGCGAACCGGACTGCGTCGCCGGATTGATCCGCGTCACGGTGCCGGGCACCGTGCCGGGCATGCCCTCGACGCTGACCTCGACGGTCTGGCCGAGCGCCACGCGCAGGATTTCCGCCGCCGGCACCGGCGCCGCCAGTTCCAGCTGGCGCAGATCGACGATGTCGAACAGCCGGTTGTCGGGCGATACCTTTTCGCCCGGCTCGACGGTGCGGGCGCTGACCTGGCCGGCGATCGGCGAGCGGATCACGGTGTCGGCCAGCGACTTTTGCGCCGCGTCCAGCGCGCCGCGCGCCGAATCGGCGTTGGCGCGGGCGATTTCGTACTGGCTGGCGGCGGTGGTGTAGGCATTCTTCGAAATGAAGCCGCGCGCCAGCAGCGCCTGATTGTTGTCGCGCGTGGTGGCGGCGATGTCGAGCTGGCCGCGCGCCGCCTCCAGCGTGCCGCGCGCCTGATCGACACGCGCCTGGTATTCGGCCGCGTCCATGTTCACCAGCACCTGGCCGGCGGCCACCGTCTCGCCCTCGCGCACCATCACGTCGCGCACCTGGCCGGCCACGCGCGCCTTGACGGCAGCCTGCCGCAGCGCCCGCAGCGAGCCGGTCAGGGCCATGGTCTGGCGCAACTCGTGCGCTTCCGCCGTGGCCAGGTCGGCCGGCAGGAATTCCAGCACCGCCGCGCTGGCGGCGGCCGGTGCCGGCGCCGGCCGCGCCCGTTTCTTCGACAGCGCGGCACCGCCCGCGAGCAGCGCGATGGCGACCAGCGCCCACCAGTATTTACGGCGTCTTGGCATGGAGGAATTCCGTTGGTTAATGCGTATCGTCGGGAGCGTCGTCGGCCAGCAGCCCGTGCAGGCAGAGGTCGACAAAACTGTCGAGAAAATCTTCCGGCGCGACGGCGTCGGTCTGGCAGGCGCGGAACGAGTGCTTCCACAGCATCAGCATCAGCATCGGCGCCACCACCGCCTCGGCGGTATGGCGGGCGTCGTGAGGGCGGAATTCGCCGCGCGCGATGCCGTGCTCCAGCATCCGCACGATCAGCGCCTTGCCGGGGACAATCACCTCGTCGTGGTAGAACTTGGCCAGCGCCGGGAAGTTGCCGGATTCGGCGATCATCAGCTTGCTGATGCCGGACAGGTCGGTGGCGCCGACGCGTTGCCACCAGCCGTGCAGGATGTCGCGGAACAGCGCGGCGCTGCCGCCTTCGAAGCGGTCGATCCGCTGCGCCGCCTCGCCCAGCACCGGCAGCATGTTTTCCCGCACCACTGCCTTGAACAGTTCTTCCTTGTTGGCGAAGTACAGGTACAGCGTGCCCTTGGAGACGCCGGCCTGGCGCGCCACGTCCTCCAGCCGCGTGGCGGCATAGCCGCGCGCGACGAAATGCTCGAGCGCGGCCGCCAGCAGCTCCTGCGGGCGGGCTTCCTTGCGGCGCGTCCAGCGCGGTTTGTCCTTGAACAGGCAGGGCATGGGGAAGGGGATTTTGAAGTAACTTACTTGTGAGTCAGCAATGTACGGGCGCCTGCCCATGCCGTCAAGCGGTAGCGCCGCGTGCCTGCCGGGTTTGCCACAGGGGTTTGCCGGACGGCCCGGCGCGGTTCCGGGAGTGGCGCCGATTGCCGGTAGAATCGCCGGGTTTCCCTGCCGACTTTTTCGGGTGATGCATGCGTGGTTCGCAAATATGGCGGTTCTGGCTGCCGCTGCTGATTCTGTTGATCGCCGCCATTGCCGGCGCGAGGTACTGGTCGCGGCAAGGCGCGGCGCCGGAGTACCGCACCGCGCGCGTCGAGCGCGGCGCGATCAGCGCCACCGTGGCCGCTGCCGGCACCCTGAATCCGGTGGTGTCGGTACAGGTCGGCTCGCAGGTGTCGGGCCAGCTGAAGGAAGTGCTGGCCGACTTCAACAGCGAAGTCAAAGAAGGCCAGCTGATCGCCCGCATCGACCCGCAGACCTTCGAATACCGGGTGCGTCAGGCGCAGGCCGACCTGGACGCCGCCCGCGCCCAGATCCAGACCCAGCAAGCCAGCCTGGCGGCGCAGCGCTCGGAAGTCGCGCGCAATGAAATCGCCACGCTGGATGCGCGCCAGGATTACCAGCGCAAGCAGCAATTGCTGGAAAAGGGTTTCATTTCCGCCGCCGAGCGCGACAAGGCGCGCGCCGTCTACCGCGCCGCCGCCGCCCAGCTGGATACCGCGCGCGCCCAGGTGGCGGTGGCCGAAGCCAATCTGAAGAACGGTACGGCGGTGCTGCGCCAGCGCGCGGCGGTGCTGGCGCAGGCCGAGGTCGATCTCGGCCGCACCGCGATCAAGGCGCCGGTCAACGGCGTGGTCATCAAGCGCAGCGTCGATGCCGGCCAGACCGTGGCCGCCAGCCTGCAGGCGCCGGAACTGTTCATCATTGCCGGCGACCTGACCGACATGCTGGTCGATACCGCGATCGACGAATCCGAGATCGGCCGCATCCGCGAGGGCCAGAAAGCCACCTTCACCGTCGATGCCTTTCCCGGCCGCAGCTTCGACGGCGAGGTCGTGCAGATCCGCAAGGCGGCGCAGAACGTCTCCAACGTCATCACCTACATGGTCGAAGTCAGCGCCGCCAATCCGCGCAAGGAATTGCTGCCGGGCATGACCGCCAACGTCCGCATCGTCACCGACAGCCGCCAGGACGTGCTGAAGGTACCGAACGCGGCGCTGCGCTTCAGGCCGGCCGGCGCCATCGCCGCTGCCACCCCGGCGGCGGCGCGCGGTGGACAGCGGCAGGAGCGGCAGGAGCGGCTGCGGCAGCGGCTGGAGCGCGAATTGCAGCTGGACGAGGCGCAGAAGATCAGGCTGGCGGCGATCTTCGACGGCCGGCACCAGCGCGCCGAGATGCAGGCGCAAATCGATGACATGCTGACGCCGGAACAGCGCATCAAATACCAGGCGATCCGCGCCGAAAGCCGGGGCGGACGCGGCGCCGGCACCGGCAGAGGGCGCATCTACCGGCTCGGCGCCGATGGCCAGGCGGTGGAACTGAACGTGCGGCTCGGGCTGACCGACGGCAGCATGACCGAAGTGGTCGCGCCGGGACTGGAGGAGGGCGCCGAAATCATCGTCGGTCAGGCGCAGGCGGCGCCGGCGCGGCCGGTCGCCAGCCCGCGCCGTGGCCCGCGCATGTTCTGACGGAGCGCGGCATGGCACCACTGATCGAAACCCGCGAGCTGGTCAAGGAATACCTGATGGGCAGCAACCGCGTGTTCGCCCTGCGCGGCGTGTCGGTGACGATTGCCGAGGGCGAATTCGTCGCCATCATGGGCGCGTCGGGTTCCGGCAAATCGACCTTCATGAACCTGCTCGGCTGTCTCGATTCGCCGACTTCCGGCGACTATCTGCTGGCCGGCGAGAACGTCTCGGTGCTGTCCGGCGACCAGCTGGCGGCGATCCGCAACCGCCGCATCGGCTTCGTGTTCCAGCAGTTCAACCTGCTGCCGCGCACCAGCGCGCAGGACAACGTCGAACTGCCGCTGCTGTATTCGACCGTGCCGGCCGCCGAGCGCCGCGCCCGGGCAATCGCCCGGCTGACCGAAGTCGGCCTGGAAGCGCGGCTCGACCATCATCCGGCGCAGCTGTCCGGCGGCCAGCAGCAGCGCGTGGCGATCGCCCGCGCGCTGGTCAACGATCCGGCGCTGATCCTGGCCGACGAACCGACCGGCGCGCTCGATTCGCGCACCAGCATCGAGATCATGGCGCTGCTGCAGAAGCTGAACCGCCAGGGCATGACCATCGTGGTGGTGACGCACGAGCCGGAGATCGCCGAATTCGCCTCGCGCATCCTGCATTTCCGCGACGGCCGCGTGCTGGACGACCAGCCCAACGCGCCGCGCGACGCCCAGGCGCAACTGGTGCAACTGGCGGCGTTGCAGCGGGAGACAGCCGCATGAACCTGCAGGCGACGCTGCGCATCGCGCTGAAGGCGCTGCGCGTCAACCTGCTGCGCTCGGCGCTGACCATGCTCGGCATCATCATCGGCGTGGCGGCGGTGATCACGATGATCGCGGTCGGCGGCGGCGCCCAGGCGCGCATCCAGGAGCAGATCAAGAGCCTCGGCTCGAACTCGATGATCATCATTCCCGGCTCCACCACCGCCTCCGGCGTGCGGCTCGGCGCCGGCGCCAACCAGAACCTGACCGAGGACGACGCCGCGGCGATCGCCAACGAGGTGCCGGAAGTGCAGGTGGCGGCGCCGTCCTCGCGCAGTTCCGGCCAGCTGATCGGCGGCGGCAGCAACTGGGCCACGCAGATCTACGGCATCACGCCGGATTATCTGGAGGCGCGCGACTGGCCGCTGGCGGCCGGCCGGGTGTTCGAACCGGCCGAGCTGGCCGGCTCCGCCAAGGTGGTGCTGATCGGCCAGACGGTGGCGACCCAGCTGTTCGGCGACATGGAGCCGATGGGCCAGAGCATCCGCGTCAGGAACGTGCCGTTCACCGTGATCGGCGTGCTGTCCAGCAAGGGCCAGAGCATGATGGGCACCGATCAGGACGATGTGGTGATGGTGCCGCTGTCGACCGCGCGCAACCGCCTGTTCGGCAATACCCGCGGCAAGCTGCGGCGGGTCGGGACCATCCAGGTCAAGGTGCGCGAAGGCGCCAGCATGGACGACGCCGAGGAAAAAATCCGCGCGCTGATGCGCCAGCGCCAGCGCACCCAGCCGGGCCAGGCCGATGCCTTCACGCTGCGCAACCTGACCGAGATGCTGGCCGCGCAGGAGGAATCGTCGCGCGTGATGGCGCTGCTGCTGGCCGCGGTGGCGTCGGTGTCGCTGTTGGTCGGCGGCATCGGCATCATGAACATCATGCTGGTGTCGGTGACCGAGCGCACCCGCGAAATCGGCCTGCGCATGGCGGTCGGCGCGCGCGGTTCGGACATCCTGACGCAGTTTCTGGTGGAGGCGATCACGCTGTCGTCGATCGGCGGCCTGATCGGCATCGTGCTGGGTGTCGGCGGCTCCTGGGCGATCGGCGCGTTCGCCGGCTGGGAGACGCGGCTGTCGCCGCAATCGATCGTGCTGGCGGTCGGGTTTTCGGCGGCGATCGGTATCTTCTTCGGGTTTTATCCGGCCAGGAAGGCATCGCGGCTGCTGCCGATCGACGCCCTGCGCCATGAATGAAGGAAAGGAAGCGAAATGAAAACGCTGGCGCGGCGGTTGACGCCGCTATTGCTGTTGATGCTGGCCGCCTGCTCGGCGCTGTTCGGCGCGCACGAGGTCGAACTGCCGCTGCCGCGTCTGCAGCAGGAACTGGAGCGGCATTTCCCGCATGAAGACCGCTATCTGGCGCTGTTCGACGTGACGCTGTCGCAGCCGCGCCTGACGCTGCAGCCGGACGCCGGCCGCGTCGAGCTGCAGCTGGCCACGCGCATCGCGCCGGTGCTGGGCGGCGCGCCGACCGACGGCAGCCTGACGGTGTCCGGCGCGCTGCGCATCGATGCCGCCAGCCACGCGCTGCTGCTGGAGCGGCCGCGCGTCGAGCGCTTCACGCTGGACGGCGTCGAGGACGGCGCCGCCTTGCGCATCGGCCAGATCGGCGGGCTGCTGTTGCAGCAGGTGCTGAGCGAATTGCCGCTGCACCGCTTCGAGCCGGGCGACTTCCGCCGTTTCGGCGTCGAATTCGCGCCGGCGTCGATCTCGGTCAAATCGGACGCGCTCGCCGTCACCTTCGAGCCGGTAAAATGACGACGGTTTTTTCGTCCGTGCAGCATTCCACGCCGTCCGCATTGCAAGCGCAACGCGGGCTTTTTTGTTGATCTTCCTTCGGCCACATTCCCCATGGATACCGTACTCGCGCTCAAAGCCCTCATCATGGGGATCGTCGAAGGTTTGACGGAATTCCTGCCGATTTCCTCCACCGGCCACCTGATCCTGGCCGGCAGCCTGCTCGATTTCACCGGCGAAAAGATCAAGGTGTTCGAGATCGTGATCCAGGCCGGGGCGATCCTCGCGGTGTGCTGGGAATATCGCGCGCGCATCGCCGCGGTGATCGGCGGCCTGCCGTCCCAGCGGCGCGCGCAGAAATTCGCGCTGAACGTGCTGATCGGCTTCCTGCCGGCGGCCTTCCTCGGCCTGCTGTTCAACAAGGCGATCAAGGCGGCGCTGTTTGCGCCGCTGCCGGTGGCGATCGCCTTCATCGTCGGCGGGCTGGTGATCCTGTGGGTGGAGCGGCGCAACCGCCGCAATCCGCGCGCCGCCCGGATCGAATCGGTCGACGACCTGAGCGCGCTGGACGCCTTCAAGGTCGGCTGCGCCCAGGCGTTCGCGCTGGTGCCGGGCACCAGCCGTTCCGGCGCCACCATCATCGGCGGCATGTGGCTGGGCCTGTCGCGCCAGGCCGCCACCGAATTCTCGTTCTTCCTGGCGATTCCGACGCTGCTGGCGGCGACCTTCTATTCGCTCTACAAGGAGCGCGCGCTGCTGTCGGCGGCCGACGTGCCGCTGTTCGCGGTCGGCACCGTCGCCGCCTTCGTGTCGGCGTTCTTTTGCGTGCGCTGGCTGCTGCGCTACATCAGCACCCACGATTTCACCGTGTTCGCCTGGTACCGGATCGCTTTCGGCATCCTGGTGCTGGCCAGCAGCTATGGCGGCTGGGTGGTCTGGGCGGATTGATGATAGGGGGGAGTATGCCGAAAAATCGGCCTGTCGCGGGCAGCCGGCGCCCGTCCTGAAAAATACTCCGATTAGTATGGGGAATCCGTGAATCATCCTGCCGCGCCGCTGACGGCTTCCGCGCTGGACGTGCTGCAGACCGTGTTCGGCTATCCGTCGTTTCGCGGCCAGCAGGCGGCGATCGTCGAACGGGTCGCCACCGGCGGCGATGCGCTGGTGCTGATGCCGACCGGCGGCGGCAAGTCGCTGTGCTACCAGATTCCGGCGCTGCTGCGCGACGGCGTCGGCGTGGTGGTGTCGCCGCTGATCGCGCTGATGCAGGATCAGGTCGATGCGCTGGCCGAAGTCGGCGTGCGCGCCGCCTTCCTGAATTCCACCCAGGATTTCGACGAAGCCTTGCGCATCGAGCGGCTGGTGCGCAGCGGCGGGCTGGACCTGCTGTACGTGGCGCCGGAGCGGCTGCTGACGCCGCGCTGCCTGGACCTGCTGGCGGCTTCGAAGATCGCGCTGTTCGCCATCGACGAGGCGCATTGCGTGTCGCAATGGGGGCACGATTTCCGCCCCGAATACATCAAGCTGTCGGTGCTGCACGAGCAGTTCCCGGACGTGCCGCGCATCGCGCTGACCGCCACCGCCGACCGCCAGACCCGCGCCGAGATCGCCGAGCGGCTGCAGTTGCAGGAGGCGGCGCAGTTCGTGTCCTCGTTCGACCGTCCGAACATCCGCTACCAGATCGTCGAAAAGGCCAACGGCCGCCAGCAGCTGCTGGATTTCATCGAGGCGCAGCACGCCGGCGAGGCCGGCATCGTCTATTGCCTGTCGCGCAAGAAGGTCGAGGAAACCGCCGAATTCCTGAACCGCCACGGCATCACCGCGCTGCCCTATCACGCCGGCATGGAGCACGCCGCGCGCGCCGCCAACCAGGCGCGCTTCCTGCGCGAGGATGGCATCGTGATGGCCGCCACGATCGCCTTCGGCATGGGCATCGACAAGCCGGACGTGCGCTTCGTCGCCCATCTCGATCTGCCCAAGAGCATCGAGGGCTATTACCAGGAAACCGGCCGCGCCGGCCGCGACGGTCTGCCGGCCGACGCCTGGATGGCCTATGGCCTGCAGGACGTGGTGCAGCAGCGCCGCATGATCGACGAATCGGACGCCGACGACGCCTTCAAGCGGGTCCAGGGCATGAAGCTGGACGCGATGCTGGGCCTGTGCGAAACGCTGTCGTGCCGGCGCGTGCGGCTGCTCGACTACTTCGGCCAGCACAGTGAGGCCTGCGGCAATTGCGATACCTGCCTGGCGCCGCCGGCGGCGTTCGATGCCACGCTGCCGCTGCAGAAGCTGCTGTCGACGATCTACCGGGTCGGCCAGCGTTTCGGCGCCGGCCACGTGCTGGACGTGCTGCGCGGCGTCGATTCCGACAAGGCGCGCCAGTGGAATCACGATCAGCTGTCCACCTTCGGCATCGGCGCCGACCTTGGCGAGGCCGAATGGCGGGCGATCCTGCGGCAGTCGATCGCGCTCGGGCTGGTGGCGGTCGATCATGAAGCCTATGGCGCGCTGAAGCTGACCGAGGAGGCGCGCCCGGTGCTGCGCGGCGAGCGCCGAATCGAACTGCGCCAGTACCAGAAGCCGGCCCGGGCCCGGCGTGGCGGGCGCGACGGCGGCCGCCAGAAAGCCTATGTCGAAGCCGACCTGTCGGCGTCGCAGCAGGCGCTGTTCGAAAAGCTGCGCTGGTGGCGCATGGAAACCGCACGCGCCCACAACGTGCCGGCCTACGTCATCTTCAACGACGCCACGCTGCGCGACATTGCCCGCCAGCAGCCGGCCAGCCTGGCCGATCTGCGCGGGATTTCCGGCGTCGGCGAAAAGAAGCTGGAAAGCTACGGCGCCGCGCTGGTCGAACTGATCGCGCAGATGGTCTAGCGCCGGCTGGCGTGCCGCCGCGCCCCGGCGGATCAGGCGGGCAGCCCGGCCCGCCAGCCTGCCCGTGAAAACTCCCTTTCCGGCATCTTTCTCCTGGAAAACATGGGGAGTATATGGATTTTTCCTATATCTGGCGCCCGTAACAGGATGGCATCAAGGGGAGTATATGCCGTCGCCAGCCATCCGTCGCAAATACTAGCCGAACATTTTTGGCACGTGTACTATTACGTGGCACGGAACAATTTCGATATGTTCCAGTGCGGTGTCGATTTTCTTTCCGGCAATGTTGTAAATGGGTAGTACATTTGTCGGTGCCGGCATGCATCGCAGGCGGCCGACGCCTTGCTCCAGCCGGTAAAAAGTGAGGTCAAGGTCAAGGAAAGACGGGCTCCGGCGGGGCGTGTGTGGTGAAAACGCAGCACCGTGGTGTTTTTTCGTGAGCCTCAATTTGCAATATTGCGATTTCTGGTTAATCGATATATAGTCCTAGTACATTAAGTAGTACATTGTGATGTCCAATCGATGACCGAGGAGTGAAAGATGGTAAAGGCAAGTTATCCCGCATTGACCGAAGGCGAAGTCTACGTTCCGGGCCTGTCGTCCGAATACGTGTCGCAGACCTATGGCGTGCCGCTGGACCAGATCGCCAAGCTGGCGTCGGCGGAAAATCCGCACGGCGCTTCGCCGAAGGCGCGTGAAGCGGTCGACCGCATGCTGGGCCGGCTCGACATTTATCCGGACTGGACCGCGCGCGCGCTGCGCGAAGCGATCGCCGCCAAGTACGGCTTCCCGGCCGACAACGTGGTGTGCGGCTCCGGCGAAACCGAAGTGATCTCGATGGTGATCCGCGCCTTCGCCAAGCCGGACGAACCGGTGCTGATGCACGATCCGTGCTTCCCGCTGTACCGCATCTATTCCAACTGCGAAGGGCGGCGCCCGGTGTTCTCGCCGATGGGCGAAGATTTCGCGCCGGAAATCGACCGCTACATCGCCAGGATGAAGGAAGTCAATCCGAAGATCGCCTTCCTGACCAACCCGCACAATCCGAGCGGCATCATGATTTCCGAAGCCGACGCCCGCCGCGTCTGCGAAGCGGCCAGCAAGGACACGCTGGTGGTGCTGGACGAAGCCTACGTCCACTACACCGAAGCCGAATACGGCATGAAGCTGCTGAAGGAATTCCCGAACCTGATCGTGCTGCGCACCTTCTCCAAGGCTTTCGGTCTGGCCGGCCTGCGCATCGGTTTCGGCATTTCCAACAACCCGGCGCTGATCCTGCCGCTGCGCCACATCAAGCCGACCTGGAACATGGGCCAGCTGCAGATCGCCGGCGGCGTTGCCGGCATCAACGACGACGAGCACGTCAACCGCGCGGTCAAGACCGTGGTCGAAATGCGCGCCTACGTCGCCAAGCGGATCGAAGCCATCCCCGGCTTCCGCATGGTGCCGGGCTCGCGCGCCAACTTCTTCCTGACGCAGATCCTGGCGCCGGAACTGGATTCGACCAAGGTCTTCAATGAACTTCTGAAGCGTGGCGTGATCGTCAAGGATGGCTCCGACATTCCGGGCCTGGGCAGCCGCTACCTGCGCGTCGACGTCAACCTGCAGAAGCACATGGACCGCTTCGCCGATGCGCTGGCCGACATCAAGATCGCCTGACACGGCCAGACGACCGGGGCGGCCGGGCGGCCGCTTTGCCGATGGCGGGCGCGTCGCGCCCGCTGTCCGCCCCGGCCGCGAATCCGCATGAGAAAACTGAAGAGGAAACAATGACAGCAAACCGGATGCTTATCGGGATCGATGTCGGTGGCACCTTTACCGACGCCGTGGTGCTGGACGCCGACGGCAGCAGCGTGCTGATGGCGTTCAAGCTGCCGTCGACGCCGGCCGATCCCGGCGCCGCCGTGATTCATGCGCTGCAGCGGGTGGCCGAACAGGTCGGCGTGCAGGGCGCGCTGGTCTGCCACGGCACCACGGTCGGCACCAATACGCTGATCGAGCGCAAGGGCGCCAAGGTTGGCCTGCTGGCCACCGACGGCTTCACCGACGTGATCGAACTGCGCCGCCAGAACCGGCCGACGCTGTACGACCTGAAGGCGCAGGTATCGCAGCCGCTGGTGCCGCGCGACCTGCGCTTCGGCGTGGCCGAGCGCATGGACGCCGATGGCAACGTGGTGACGCCGCTGGCGCCGCAGCAGGCGGCGCAGACGGTCGAGCGGCTGCGCGCCGCCGGCGTCGAGGCGGTGGCGGTGGCCTTCCTGCATTCGTATGCCAATCCGGCGCACGAGCAGCAGCTGCGCGAGGCCGTCGAGCAGGCGCTGCCCGGCGTGTTCGTCACCGCTTCCAGCGATGTCTGCCCGGAATTCCGCGAATTCGAGCGCACCAGCACCGCCGTGGTGAATGCCTACATCGGCCCGGCGGTCGGCCGCTACATCCACGGCATCGCCCGCGAAGCGCGCGAGATGGGCGTCAACGACCTGATGATCGTCAAGTCGAACGGCGGCCTGACTTCGCCGGACAACGCGGCGCGCTATCCGGCGCACCTGATCGAATCCGGCCCGGCCGCCGGCATGATCGCCACCGCCGCCTACGCGCGCGCCACCGGCCGCAAGAACGCGATCGCCTTCGACATGGGCGGCACCACCGCCAAGGCCGGCGTGGTGCAGAACTACCAGCCGAAAGTGACCGACGAATTCCTCGCCGACCAGCTGGTCAACGGCCACGATGTCGGCGGTTATCCGATCCGCAGCGCGGTGCTCGACATCATCGAGATCGGCGCCGGCGGCGGCAGCATCGCCTGGATCGATGGCGGCGGCGTGCTGAAGGTCGGTCCGGAAAGCGCCGGCGCCTTCCCCGGCCCGGCCTGCTATTCGCGCGGCGGCGCGTTGCCGACCGTGACCGACGCGCACGCGGTGCTCGGCACGCTGTCGGCGGAAACCTTTGAAGGTACCGGCGTCACCTTCTCGCGCCAGTTGGCGGTCGAGGCGATCGACCGCCACATCGCCCAGCCGCTCGGCTGGTCGGTGGCGCGCGCCGCCCACTCGATCCTGGAACTGGCGGTCGCCAGCATGACCGAAATGGTGCGGCTGGCGACGGTGCGGCGCGGGCTTGATCCGCGCGATTTTTCTATCCTCGCTTCCGGCGGCGCTGGCCCGCTGCACGCGGCCTGGGTCGGCGTCGAAGCCGGCGCGAAGGAAGTCGTGATTCCGCCGCTGCCGGGCATGTTCTCGGCGCTCGGCGCGGTGCTCGGCGCGGTGCGTCACGACCTGTCGCAGACGCTGCTGGGGCCGGTCGCCGAACTGGCGGCCGAGACCATCGCCGACGCCTTCGGCCGTTTGAAGCAGAAGGCCGACGACCTGCTGGCGCATGAACCGGCGGGGGCCGGCGCGGCATCGTTCACGCGCTTCGCCGATCTGCGTTTCGCCGGCCAGCTGTTCGAGCTGCGGGTGCCGCTCGGCACAGTCGAGGAGGCGCTGCCGGCGCCGGCCGAGATCGAACGGCGCTTCCGCGCGCAATACGTGGCGGAATTCGGTTTCGATCTGGCTGATTCGGTGGTGCAATTGGTCAACCTGCATCTGGTGGCGTCGCTGCCGATGGGCGGTTCGACCGCGCGCATCTTTTCCAACGAAAGCGGCCCGAGTGCCGAGGCGCGCCCGTACCGCGTGCAGGATTTCCTGCGCGCCGACGGCGAGCAGGAACCGCTGCCGGTCTACCGCAGTGGCGACTGCATCGGCGCCGAACTGACCGGCCCGCTGCTGATCGAACATTCCGGCGCCACCGTCTGGATCCGTGACGGCCAGCGCGCCCGCATCGGCACCGACGGCGGCGTGTCCTTCCAGATTCAGGAGTCCGCCCAATGAAGAACGCGAATCCGTCCACCGCGACCCACATCCTGGATCGCGACCCGGTCACCTTCGAAGTCGTCAAGAGCGCGCTGTACGCGATTTGCGCCGAGATGAAGAGCGTCATCATGCGCACCTCGTTCTCGCCGCTGTTGAGCCTGTCGGCCGATCTGTCGTGCGCGATTCTCGACCGCGACTGCAACGTCATCGCCCAGGGTGTCGACATCCCGGTGCATCTGGGCGCGGCGCGCTTTACCGGCCTGTCGGCGCTGAAAGCCTTTCCGCTCGAAACCTGGCGCGAGAAGGACGGCGTGCTGCTGAACGACCCGTACGAAGGCGGCACCCACCTGCCCGACATGTCGCTGCTGACGCCGGTGTTCGCCGAAGGCGCGCTGATCGGCTTCGCGCTGAGCCGCATCCACTGGCCGGATGTCGGCGGCATCGCCGCCGGCAGCTCCAGCGTCTGCGATGAAATCATCAAGGAAGGGCTGCGCGTGCCGCCGGTGAAGCTGATCGAGGGCGGCGTGGTGCGCGAGGACGTGCTGCGGCTGATCCTGGCCAACGTGCGCGTGCCGGCCGACCGCAAGGGCGATTTCCAGGCGGCGCTGGCCGGCCACGCGCGCGCCACCGAGCGCATGCTGGAACTGTGCGGCCGCTACGGCGCCGGCGTCGTCACCGGCGTGATGGCTGATACCCAGAGCTACAGCCGGCGGCTGGTCGAAGGGCGGCTGACCGAACTGCCGGACGCCGATGTCAGCAACGAGGAAACGCTGGATGGCGACGGCATCGACGCCGATGCCGCGCCGCTGGTCAAGGTGCGCATCCGCAAGACCGGCACGAAGATGTCCTTCGATTTCACCGGCTCGTCGCCGTGCGTGCGCGGCCCGATCAATGCGCCGATTCCGATCACTTCGGCCGCGGTCTACTACACGGTGCTGGCCTTCGTCGGCGGCGACATCGCGCCGAACTCCGGCGTCTACGCCGGCATCGAGATCATCGCGCCGGAAGGCACGGTAGTGCACGCGACCTATCCGGCGCCGGTGGTGGCGGCCAATACCGAAACCGCCAACCGGCTGGTCGACATCCTGATGGGGGCGCTGGCCAAGGCGTATCCGCAGCGGGTGTCGGCCGGCAGCTACGGCTCGGCCTGCGTCTACACCTTCGGCGGCTTCGACCCGCTGCGCAAGCGGCCCTTCGTCCACTACGAAACGATAGGCGGCGGCATGGGCGCGACCGCCGCCGGCGCCGGCCCGAGCGGCCTGCGCGTCCACATGGGCAACACCATGAACCTGCCGATCGAAGGGATCGAGGCGGCGCTGCCGGTGCGCTACCTGAACTATGAAATCGTGCCGGCCAGCGCCGGAAACGGCCTGCATGCCGGCGGCGCCGGCGTGCGCAAGACCTTCGAAACCCTGGTCGATGGCATCGAGGCATCGGTGCTCGGCGAACGCACCCGGACGCCGGCGCGTGGCGTCGCCGGTGGCGGCGACGGCGGGCTGGCGCGCTTCCGGCTGCTGGCGCCGGGCGGCGCGCGCGAGCTGGCGGCCAAAAGCGGCCCGCACATCCTGGCGCGCGGCGACCGGCTGGAAATGACCACCGCCGGCGGCGGCGGCTGGGGCGCGGCGACATCAACCACCCAACAGGAGGGATAGGCATGAACATGGAAATCAAGGCTGCCGCCGCGCTGCGCGTGGCGTTGCTGGTGCCGTCGTCGAACACGGTGATGGAAAACGATCTGCACGCGGCGCTGCCGAAGGATCGCTACACCGTGCACACCGACCGCATGTATCTGGTCGAAACCACCCGCGAAGCGGAGCAGCGCATGATCGAGCAGTTCGCGCCGCAGGCGGCCGACGACCTCGGCACGCTGGAGCCGGACGTGCTGATCTTCGGCTGCACCTCGGCCGGTTCGCTGTTCGGGCTGGATTACGACGCCAAGGTCTGCCGCGAACTCGGCGCGCGCGCCGGCTGCACCGGGCTCGGCGTGGTGTCGGCGGTGGCCGAGGCGCTCGACCGCCAGGGTGCGCGCCGGCTGGCGGTGCTGACGCCGTACAACGAAGACCTGACCAGTTCGGTGGCGCGCGCGGTGTCGGCCGGGCGCGAGATCGTCTGCGCGCACGGCATGGGCATCACCAGCAACGTCGCGCTGGCCGATCCGACGCCGGCCGACATCGTCGCCTTCGCGCGCGAGAAGCTGGCTGGCGCCTCGTTCGACGGCATCTTCGTCTCGTGCACCAACTTCCGCGCGCTGGAAGCGCGTGAAGCGCTGGAAAAGGCATTCGGCGTCCCGGTCGTCACCAGCAACAGCGCGGTGGTCGAGGCGGTGCGTCGCTTCCACGAATCGGGTGCGCGCCGTCCGGCGGCCTGATCCATCCATACCCCGCCAATGTGGCGGGTTTTTTATCGGCAAATCTTCCAGGAGACAGGTAATGAAAAAATTCATCGGTGCGGCGGCGGCCGCGTTCGGCGTCTGCGCCATTCCCGGCCATGCGCTGGCCCAGATTTCGGATGATGTGGTCAAGATCGGCGTGATCGTCGACCAGACCGGCGTGTATTCGTCCAACGGCGGTCCCGGCGCCATCAAGGCGGTCGAGATGGCGGTCAAGGATTTCGGCGGCAAGGTCAACGGCAAGCCGATCCAGATCGTCTCGGCCGACTACCAGAACAAGGTCGATATCGCGCTGACCAAGGCACGCGAATGGATCGACCGCGACCAGGTCGACATGGTGATCGAATCGACCGATTCGGCCGCCGCCATCGCCATGCAGAAGCTTGGTGCGGAAAAGAAGAAGGTGATGATCTTCGCCGGCTCGGCCACCACCGCGCTGACCAACAAGGAATGCTCGCCCTACGGCATCCACTACGTCTACGACACCTATGCGCTGGCCAACGGCACCGCGCGCGCGGTGATGCAGCAGGGCGGCGACAGCTGGTATTTCATCACCGCCGACTATGCGTTCGGCAATTCTCTGGAAAACGACGCCACCGCCGTCATCAAGGAAATGGGCGGCAAGGTGCTGGGTTCCGCCAAGCATCCGCTGTCGGCGTCGGACTTCTCGTCCTTCCTGTTGCAGGCGCAGGCTTCCAAGGCCAAGGTGGTCGGGCTGGCCAACTCCGGCACCGACACCCAGAACGCGGTGCGCGCGGCGGCCGAATTCGGCCTGACCAAGACCCAGAAGCTGGCGACGCTGCTGGTGTTCGACACCGACGTCAAGGGGCTCGGCCTGCAGACCGCGCAGGGGCTGATCTTCACCACCGGTTTCTACTGGGATTACAACGACGAAACCCGCAAGTGGTCGCGCCGCTTCTACCAGATCACCAACAAGATGCCGACCATGGTCCAGGCCGGCATGTATTCGGCGACGATGCACTACCTGAAGTCGATCCAGGCCACTGGTACCGACAACGCCGATACCGTCATCAAGAAGATGAAGGCGACCGAGATCAACGACTTCTTTGCCAAGGGCGGCAAGATCCGCGCCAATGGCCGCATGGTGCATGACATGTACCTGGCGGAAGCGAAGAAGCCGTCGGAATCCAAGGAAGACTGGGATCTGATCAAGATCCTGCGCGTGATTCCCGGTGACCAGGCTTACCAGCCGGCCAGCGAAAGCACCTGCCCGCTGAAGGACTGATCGGCGGCGGATCGGGAAAAAGCTCGCGCGAAAGCGCGGGCATGACGGCAACGGCGGGAGCGATCCCGCCGTTTTTTTATGTCGGGAAAAGCGTTTTCGATGGCCATTCCGGCGCAAGCCGGAATCCGGTGACTTGCCCCGGACTGCCAGCCACACTGGACTGGCAGGGAGTCAGATCACCGTATCGTAGGACAGCGAATGGCCGCTGCCGATGCCGGCCAGCCGCGTCAGCGCCTGTTCCAGTTCGGCGCGGTCGGGGCAGTTGCCGAGGCTGATCCGGTAAGCGGCCGGCAGCCCCGCCGGCGCGATGGCGAAATGCGATGCCGGCGAGATGCGCACACCCAGTTGCAGCGCGTGGGCGGAAAAATCTTCCGCCGACCAGCCGCCCGGCGTATCGACCCAGGCGTGATAGCTCGGCAGCGCAGTCGGCCGCGCCTGCGCCAGCATCGTGCCGACCAGCGCGGCGCGCGCATGCGCTTCTTCGCGGTGGCGGGCGATGCACTGGTCGATCAGGCCGTCGGCGAACATGCCGGCGGCCAGTTCGGCGTAGAAGCCGGGGCCGGTCCACTGGGTGCCGACCAGCGCTTCGTGGAAGGCGCCCAGCAGCGGCTCCGGCACGGCGGCATAGCCGAGCCGGAAGCCGGAAGCGATGCATTTGGAAAAACCGGTCAGGTGGATCGTGCGTTCCGGCGCCGCCGCCGCCAGCGATGGCACGCCGTCGTTGGCCAGCGGGATGTTGACGCCGTCCTCGATGATCCAGGCGTCGTTGCGGCGGCATACCTCGGCCAGCGCCAGGCGCCGTTCGGCGCTCATCGTCGCGGTGGTCGGGTTCTGCATCACGGTGGTCGCCACCACCACCCTGGCGCCAGTGCGGCGCAGTTCGCGCTCGACGCTGTCCGGCAGCAGGCCTTCGCCGTCGGATTCGGCGCCGGCCAGCTGGACGCCGCGAAAATCGGCGATGCGCTTGATGCCGGTATAGGTGAGCGGCTCGCAGATTGCGGTGCGCCCCGGCGCCAGCAGCGCGCCGAACGCCGCCAGCAACCCCTGATGGACACCGTTGGTCAGCAGCAGCCGGTCGGCCTGCACGCTGGTGCCGAAGCGGCCGATCCAGTCGGCGCCTTGCCGGCGCTGCTGGGCCGTGCCGGCATACGGCGAATAATCGAACAGATCGCGGCACAGGCGGGCGGAGGGCACGCGCGCCGCTGCCGCTTCCAGCAGGTCGGCCACCACGGCGGTCGGCAGCGTGTTGATGCTCAGGTCGATCGATCGGGTTTCCTGTGGCGCCGCGGCGCGCTCGCGGATGAAGGTGCCGCTGCCGACGCGCGCTTCGATGATGCCGCGCCGGGTTGCCTCGGCCATCGCCTTGGTCACGGTGGCGATGGTGACGCCGAACAGATTGCCAAGCTGGCGATGCGAGGGCAGGCGGTCTCCGGGGTTCAGTTCGCCGCTGGCGATTCTTGCTTCCAGGGCTTCGACCAGCGCCAGGTACTTCGGCCCGCTACCGTCGAAAACGCCGGGATTCCATTTTTTTTTCATGGACGCATGATACCCTCGCGATGCCGCGAATGCAGCCCCGGCGCGGTGTTTTCAGCGTTTGAAGAACACCAGATCCCAGACCCCGTGGCCGAGCCGCAGGCCGCGATTTTCGAACTTCGTGACCGGCCGGTAATCCGGCCGCGCGGCAAAACCGTCGGCGCTGTTCTGCAGCGCCGGTTCGGCGCCCAGCACCTCCAGCATCTGCATCGCATAGTCTTCCCAGTCGGTGGCGCAATGCAGATAGCCGCCGGGCGCCAGGCGCGACGCCAGCAGTTGCACCAGCGGCGGCTGGATCAGGCGGCGCTTGTTGTGGCGCGCCTTGTGCCACGGGTCGGGAAAGAACACGTGCGCGCCGGCCAGCGATTGCGGCGCGATCATGTGCGTCAGCACCTCGACCGCATCGTGCTGGATCAGCCGCAGGTTGGCCAGATTCTGTTCGCCGATCAGCTTCAGCAGGCTGCCGACCCCCGGCGTATGCACCTCGACCCCGAGAAAATTCTTGTCCGGCATGGCGGCGGCGATGCGCGCGCTGGTTTCGCCCATGCCGAAGCCGATTTCGAAGATGGTCGGCGCCTGCCGTCCGAATGCCCGTTCCAGATCGAGCACTTCCTTGGCGTAGGGGATGCAGAAGCGCGGCCCCAGTTCCTCCAGCGCGCGCGCCTGCGCATTCGACAGGCGCCCGGCGCGGGTGACGAAGCTGCGGATGCGTCGCTCGGTCGGATCGTAGAACAGCGGTTTTCCGGATGAGTTGTCAGGCATGGCGGGCAATGGCAGGCGCGGGGCGCGAAGAAGAAAAAAGGCACCGGAGCGGTGCCTTGCAAGCGATGCGGGCTGGAGCGGGTGAAGGGAATCGAACCCTCGTCGTAAGCTTGGGAAGCTTCTGCTCTACCATTGAGCTACACCCGCCTTATGATAGCGAAACATTGTATCGTGTCTGCGCTAACTTCTCTAGCCGATCCACCGAATCATAGTAATATCGCCAGATTCGTTACTCTACGTCAGCAGTTTAGAGTTATCTGACTTCGGTGGTTGTCGTAACGATTTTCTCAACGAGAAAAAATTAAATTACAAAATGGATGAGGGGATATCCTGTTCAGTGGTAACTGTCGGATCAACGCAGAAGAAAGGGTGTAATACTTGATAAAATTTATCAAATATTAAGTGTCGATGTTTACGAGAGCAATATGAATTTTTTTGAGAACCGTCGAAAAACCATTAATTAAATTCTGGATACGTTTCAATGAGTAACCCATTTGATTCTGGCTATTATAACGAAAACGATCTTTCGGCATTTGGTTTTAAATCAGTAGGAAAAAATGTTCGAATAGCAAAAAATTGTACGATTATTGGTCTTGATAATATTTCAATTGGCAACGATGTAAGAATTGATGGCTATTCGACAATTATTGCTGCCGGTGGTTATGTGACGCTTGGGTCATATATCCACATTGGTGGGTATGCCTTCATTTCTGGTGGTGCTGGTGTCATTATGGAAGACTTCTCTGGCTTATCGCAGGGCGTTAGGATTTATAGCAAATCTGATGATTATAGCGGTGCCTATCTTACTAATCCAACAATTCCACCCAAGTACCTAAATATAGTCAATGGGGTAGTGACGTTGAAACGTCATGTAATTATTGGCAGTGGAAGTATTATTTTACCGAAAGTCACTATCGGTGAAGGCAGTTCAGTTGGTGCTCTATCAGTAGTAACAAAATCACTTGGAGAATGGGGTGTTTTTGTGGGTTCGCCTGTGAGAAGATTTAAAAGTCGCTCGCGCCAACTGCTTGAGCACGAGAAGAATTTGTTGGGAAATAACTGACTAAATCTCCATGGTTTCTAAATTGAGCTACACCCGCATGCCCGGCATTTTACGCAGTTCCGTTGCCGATTGCCATGCGCCCGGGAGTGGTCATGCGGCGCCCAGCCGCGCCTTGCGGCGCTTCACCCAGGCGCCGATCAGGCGGTCGGCGGCGATGCCGAGAAAGGCGATGCACAGGCCCGCCACCAGCGCCTTGCCGATTTCGTTGCCGGAACGCGCGGCGTTGATTTCGGCGCCCAGGTCCTGGGTGCCGATCAGCGAGGTGATGGCGACCATGAACAGCGCCATGAAGATCACCTGGTTGATGCCCAGCATGATCTGCGGCAGCGCGATCGGCAGTTCCACCTTCAGCAGGCGCTGCAGCGGCGTCGCCCCTTGCTGGGTGACGGCTTCGATCAAGGTTGGCGAGACGCCGCGCAGGCCGAGCATCGTGTAGCGGATCATCGGCACCACTGCGAACAGCAGCACCGCGATGATTGCCGACAGATCGCTGACCTTGAACAGCATCACCACCGGGATCAGGTAGATGAAGGATGGAAAGGTCTGCAGGAAGTCGCAGATACTGGCCGCCAGCGCCGCCAGCCGCGCGCTGCGGGACGCCACCAGACCGATCGCGAAGCCGGCGATCATGCAGATCAAGGCGGCGCTGCCGATCATGTAGACGGTGGTCATGGTCTGTTTCCACAATCCGGTCGCCGCCGGGAACAGCAACAGCAGTCCGGCCGCCAGCGCCAGCCGCCAGCCGCCCAGCCAGCACCCGAGCAGCGCGGCGGCGCCGACCAGCAGCGGCCACGGGATGCCCTGGAAAAAGGTGCGCACCGGGATCAGCACATCGGTCAGCGCGAAGTTGCGGAATGCCTGCACCGGCTCGTAGAAATGCAGCGTGACCCAGTCGATGCCGGCGTTCCACAGCGGCGCGGTGGTGACTGAGTGGTCGTCGTCGAGCAGTGCGCATTGCGGACACCACCAGGCCAGCAGCAGGCTGGCGGCGCCGAACAGCAGCGCCAGCGCCAGATGCGGATGACGCCGCCACCACGGCAACGTGGTATCGACGTAGGACGGTGGCTTGGTCGCGTAGGCGCGGCTCAGCCGGTCCAGCATCACCGCGATGACGACGATCGCCACGCCCTGTTCCAGCGCCTCGCCCAGCTGCAGCGATTGCAGCGAGGTCAGCAGTTCGCTGCCGAGGCCGGCGGCGCCGATCAGCGACGCCAGCACGATCATCGCCAGCGTCTGCATGATTCCCTGGTTCAGGCCGACCAGCAGCACGTTGCGCGCCGCCGGCATGCGTACCTTGCGCAGCATCTGCCAGCGCGTGCAGCCCATCATCAGGCCGGCTTCGATCAGTTCCGGGCTGACCGCCTTCAGGCCGAGCGCGACGCAGCGCGCCACCGGCGGCACCGCGAACACGGCGGTGGCGACCATCGCCGGCACGTCGCCGACGCCGTACAGCACCGCGATCGGCACCAGGTAGGCGAACGGCGGCATGCTTTGCAGGATGTCGAACAGCGGCGTCAGCAGCGCTTCGACGTACCGGTTCTTGGCTATCGGAATCCCCAGCAGCAATCCGAGCACGAACACCAGCGGCACCGTCACCAGTACCAGCGCCAGCGTCTGCATCGAGGCCTGCCAGACGCCGAACAGCGACAGGTACAGGAACGACAGTCCGGCCAGCAAGGCGCTGCGCCAGCCGCCCAGCCAGTGGCCGAGGATCGCCGCCAGTCCGGTCAGCGTCAGCCACGGCAGGGCCGGAAGGCGGTCGCCGAAGCCGTCGTACAGCAGTGCTTGCGCGAAACCGAGCGGCTGCGTCATCAGTGTGACGAAGCCGCGCGCCAACTGGCGCGGCGAGGTTTCCAGCGCGCTGCCTTCGAACAGCTTGACGCCATACACCAGCCATTCGAAGAAGGCGTCGATCCAGTCCTTGGCCGGCAGCCGCCATTTGGCCGGATAGCGCAGCGCCCAGTCCGGCCGGGCGGTCGCGATCCAAACCAGCGCCAGCAGCACGGCGAGGCTTGCCACGACCGCCAGCAATCGCCGGCCGGACCAGCGCCAGCTGGCCGCCGGCTGCGTAGCCAACGCGCCGCTCATGGGAACAGGGCCCGCGACATTTGCTCGCGGCCGACGTGGCCGACCACCCGTGCCTCGGCATCGACCACCGGCAGCGCGTGCTCGGATTGCAGCACGCGCGCGGCAATGTCCTGCAGCACGTCGGTTTGCCGGATCGCGCCGGGCGCGCGCGCGTCGCCGGACGCTGGCACCATGATCTTGCGGGCGGTGATCAGCTTGGCGCGCGGCGCGTGCATGACGAATTTCTTGACGTAGTCGTCGGCCGGTTCCAGCAGCAGTTCTTCGGCGGTGCCGATCTGCGCCAGCCGGCCATCCTTCATGATGGCGATGCGGTTGCCGAGGCGCACCGCCTCGTCGAAGTCGTGAGTGACGAAGACGATGGATTTGTTCAGGCGTGATTGCAGGCCGAGGAATTCGTCCTGCATTTCGCGCCGGATCAGCGGATCGAGCGCGGAAAACGGTTCGTCGAGGAACCAGACTTCGGTTTCGCCGACCAGGCTGCGGGCGATGCCGACACGCTGCTGCTGGCCGCCGGACAACTGGTGCGGGAAATTGTGTTCGCGGCCGGTCAGGCCGACGGTGGCCACCAGTTCGCGCGCGTGCCGCAGGCGCTCTTCGCGCGGCACGTTCTGCAGCTCCAGCGGAAAGGCGACGTTTTCCAGCACGGTGCGATGCGGCAGCAGGCCGAAGTGCTGGAACACCATGCCCATCTTGCGGCGGCGGATTTCGGTCAGCTCGCGCGCCGAGGCGCCGAGCAGGTCGCGGCCATCGAACAGCACCTGGCCGGCACTCGGTTCGATCAGCCGGGTCAGGCAGCGGATCAGCGTCGATTTGCCGGAACCGCTCAAGCCCATGATGATCAGGATCTCGCCTTCGTGGACATCGAAGCTGACGTCGCGCACGGCGGCGATCAGGCCGGCGGCGCGCAGCGCCTCGTCACTGGGCGCGTAATGGTGCCGTTCGAGAAAACGGCGGGCGTCCTTGCCGAACAGCTGCCACAGGTTTTTGCAAGAGATTTTGACTGCACTGCTCATTGCTTGGTCCATAGAGGAGTCGCCCGGCGCGGGCCGGGCGGACGGCCGGGCGGAAAGCGGGAAGCGCTTTCCGCAGCCGGCACGCAAGGGGATACAGGGAGGAACGCCGGCGGCACAGTCAGCCGGCGTTGCCGCTAGCGGCGGGTCAGCCGGCGCAGGCCGGCATCCACTGCTGCACTTCCTTCTGGTGCTTGGTGATCCAGGTGCTGGCGGCGTCTTCGAACTTCAGGTTGTCAACGTCGGCCAGCGCCGCCGCCTCGTCGATCATCGGCCCGGTGAAGTCGATGTTCTTGATCAGCTGGAAGGCGCACGGCCACTTCTTTTCGAAGCCGGACCAGGCCGCCTTCTTCAGATAGCCGCCGGTCGGGCCGCCGCAATCGTAGGGCAGATCGGGATTGCTGCCCCAGGACGGGTCGCTGGCGCAGCGCTCGTCGTATTTCGGAAATTCGACGAACTTGCCGGGGAAGGCGGCACCAACCCAGTTCGGCGCCCAGTTGAACAGCACGATCGGTTCCTTGCGCATCGCGGCGGACTTCAGTTCGCCGAACAGCGCCGCGGTGGAACCGGCATTGACCACGGTGAATTTCAGATTGAGCGCTTCGATACGCTCCTTGTCATGCTTGATCCAGTCGACCGGGCCGGCCAGGTAGCGGCCGTTGGGTGCGGTTTCCGGTACCGCCAGCTTGGCGGCACAGGCGTTCAGTGCCTTCCAGTCGGGCAGGCCGGGGCAGATTTCTTCCATGTAGTCGGGGTACCACCAGTCTTCGCGCGTGGTTGCGGTATAGCTGCCGAGATCGACCATGCGGCCGGCCTTGAGTTCTTTCGTGAAGCTCTGTTGCATCGTCCCTTCCCAGACTTCCATCTGCAGATGCAGATCGCCCAGACCCATTGCCGGGAACTGGCCCTGGCTGTCGGCCGACACCACCTTGGTCTTGTAGCCGATCTTTTCCAGCAGTTGCTGGGCGATGCGGGTCAATACTTTCTGGCTCGACCAGTTGTTGTCGGCGATCTTGATCGGATCGGTCGATTCGGGCGGCGCTGCATGGGCCAGTGGCGCGATGACGGCGGCCAGCAGCAGGCAGCCGGCGGCAAGTTTGGTGAACGGGTTCTTCAATGTAGATCCTCCTTGTCAGCGAAAGGAACCGTGGGGCGGCCCCTTTCCGGGATGGATGAATGGCGCGGGCGTCGAGGCCGGCGCGGCGCACCATTCAGCGGGTAGCAGTCAGCATCGCCCGGCCGTGGCGGACGGACGGTGACAACTGCTGCGGCCAAGGCCCGGCCTGGCGCATGGACGAGGGTGTCCGCGTGTTCGCACGCATTCGCAGGCGCCGGCGGCGCCGAATCATGCCGGGCAAATCAAATTGTGCTGACCCCTTGGGTCGGTTCCGGAAGCACGGATGCTTCCCCGTGTGCGGTCATCGACCGCGCCTGCATCCAGATGGTGGATGACGACGGAATACTGCATTGCGGCGTTGCCGCGATTGACCGGTTATTGCTAACCGCTTATTGACGTCGATCTTTGCTTCGCCGATCGCGGATCGTTGAAGCAGAAATGGAACGATGCCTGAAGGGAATGGATGATACTGCATATACAAGTGACGCGCCACCCGTCATGTCAATGCCGCACTGTTGCGTTCGCGCCACTTCATCAGGATGTCACACAAGCTTCCTACACTCGCGGTCGATTTACTTCGCATCCGGAAAGTAAACACAACCGGCCGGCGCGTTGCCAGCGCGGACAGCGGCAGTGTCGTGGTCAGCGCCAGGCGTGCGGCACGCCGGCCAATATTTCAGGGAAATTCGGTCATGAAAAAATCGCTCGTCGCAGTCGCAGTTCTCTCCGCCGTTGCCGGCACCTCGTACGCCCAGACCAACGTCACCATTTATGGCGTGGTCGATGCCGGCATCAGCTACACGGACAACGGCGCCCCCACCAACTCGAACACCTGGGGCCTGGGCAGCGGCCAGCAATCCGGCAGCCGTCTCGGTTTCAAGGGCAGCGAGGATCTCGGTGGTGGCCTGTCCGCCATCTTCACTCTGGAAAACGGCTTCACCGTCGATGACGGCATGCAGGGCCAGAGCCGCCTGTTCGGCCGCCAGGCCTTCGTCGGCCTGAACGGCGGTTTCGGTAGCGTCAAGCTGGGTCGCCAGTACAACCCGATCCGGGTGGCCGCGGAAGCGATCGATCCGTTCGCGCTCGGCCTGGCCGGCGATCTGAAGCGGATCTTCAACGTCTACGGTGAACGTGCCGACAACACCATCAACTACTCGACGCCGAACCTGTCCGGCTTCTCCGGCCAGATCGCCTACAGCTTCGGCGAAGTCGCCGGCAGCACCTCGGCCGGCCGTCAGCTCGGCCTGTCCGGCACCTACGCCAACGGTCCGGTGTACCTGACCCTGGCTTATCACTCGGCCGACAGCTCGACCGATCCGCTGGTCAACAAGGGCAGCGCCAAGACCACGCTGCTGGGCGGCGTTTACAACTTCGGCGTCGCCAAGCTGCATGGCGGCTTTGCCTGGAACAAGGGCGACAACGGCAGCGTCGACAACGTCGACAGCCGTGACTGGATGCTGGGCGTCAGCGCCCCGGTCGGTGGCGGCACGGTGCTGGCTTCGTACATCCAGCACAAGGATCAGCTGGTCAACAACGCCGATGCCAAGCAGTGGGCGCTCGGTTATACCTACGACCTGTCCAAGCGCACCAACCTGTACGCTTCCTACTCGAAGGTCAACAACGACGCCAACGCCAAGATCGTCAGCGCGGTTGCCGGCGGCAGCGCCTCGGCCTTCAACGTCGGTGTGCGCCACAAGTTCTGATCCATCCGGCAGACGAAAAAACGGCCGCGTTTGCGGCCGTTTTTTTTGATGCCGGCAAGCCGGGCTAACGGCGCTGGCGCGGGAAGTAGGTGACCGGCAGGTTGAATTTGGCATCCGGGAACTGCGTCGTCAGGCGGTCGCGCACGATGCTCAACTGTTCGAAGCGGGTGGTCTTGACCAGCACCAGATGCAGTGTCGGATAGCTGTGGATTTGTGCGCCGGGCAGCTGCAGCGCGGCGACGGCGGTGGCGATTCCTTCAAGGTCGTCGTCGAGCACGATCAGTTCGTTGCCGCTGATGCCGACCAGGTTGTCGCTGGCGCGCAGCACCAGCGTGCGGCCCCGGGCCGCCGCCTTGGCCGGTTCGCCGCTCAGCAGCGCCGGCGGCACCACGCGCACCGCCTGTTCGCCAATGCGGGTCGGCGCCACGTTCTTCATCTGTTCGACCAGCGCGGCCGGGGCCGGCTGGCCCTGCTGCAGGGTTTGCGCCAGCGCGCCGCCGGCGGCCAGCAGGAGCGCGAGCGCGCAGAATGTGCGTTTCATGGATTTCCTTTCGATTTCCGAATCGGGGCGGGCGCCTCAGCGGCCTTGCACGCGCAGCGACCAGCCGCCCAGCAGCGCCTGGCGGCTGGCATCGGCGCGGCCGTTGACGTCGACCACGCGCAGCGTCCATTTGCCCTGCGCCGGTTCTTCGTTGAAGGCGTTCGACATCAGCGTCAACCGGGGCGCCACCTCGCTTTTCTGGAAGGCATTATGCGCGTTCATCAGCACGCTGCGGGTGCCGGATGGCGACACCAGTTCGATGCCGAGGTCGCCCACCAGCGCGTCGCCGCCGAGCGTCAGCCTTACCTGCACCGCTTCGATGGTGCGCGCGCTGTCGAATTCGATCTGGCTGACGGCGCCGGCCGGATCTTCGACCGGCACCGGCAGGCCGGCGCCGAGATCGGTGTCGATCCAGCCGCTGTCCAACATCGGTCCGTCCAGGTGGTGCGTGGTGGTTTTGGCCATCGCCACCGCGGCGGCGGCATCCACCAGTCCATAGCCGTACCAGTTGTGGAACCACAGGCCGGCGCCGTTTTTGACCCAGCCGTCCTCGGCGACGTAGTCGCCGCCGGCCAGCGGCAGCGTCACCGGGGCGCGGTCGGCGTCGATCTTGCGCGCGGTTTTGGCGAGGATCAGCCGCAGGTCGCGCCAGCTCAGGTCGGGGTTGCTGGCCAGTATCAAGGCCACCACACCGGTTACCGTCGGCGCCGCCGCCGAGGTGCCATTCATCGCCGCAGTGTAGTCGCATTGCGGATTCCATTTACCGTTGGTGTCGGTGCCGGGCTTGTCGAAATCGTTGGCATACGTCCACTCGGCGCGGCCGGCGCGGGAATAGCCGCGATCGCAGCCGGCCAGGTCGGTGGTGATCAGCGCCGGGCCGGCGGTGGCTGGCGAGACGGGCTCGGCGGCGCCGTATTCGCCGCCGAGCCCGGCCACCAGCAGGTTGGCGCCGGCCGTCGAATAGGAAGACTTGACGCCGCGCGCGTTGACGGCGCCGACCGTCACCACTTGCGGCATCGCGCTTTCCAGATCGAAGGCGGCGTTCTGGCAGCTCAGTTGGTGGGCATTGGCCGGACCGCACTGGCCGGATTCGACCCGCTGGCCGTCTGGTCCGGTGACGTCGAATTTGCTGAAGGCATTGCCGGCGCTCTTGACCATGACGATGCCCTTGCCGCCGCGCAGGTTGGCAAAATTGGCGATCGGCGCCGCCTCGATGTCGATGTCGGTCGCGTCCGGCGCGCTCGGGTCGCTGCCGTAGGAAGCGTTGATGACCCAGCTGTCGGCGCTGAACGGCGCGCCGCCATAGGATTCGAGCACGGCCTGGGTCTGGTTGTCCTCGCACCATTGGCCGCAGCCGAGCAGGTTGCCGGCGCCCAGCGACGCCAATGGCGCGATGCCGCGGCCGCCGATGTCGTTTTGCGCGAGGGCGGCGATGATGCCGGACACCGCGGTGCCGTGGGCGTCATCGGGGTTGGTCGGGGTCGGATCGGCGGCATCCGCGGCGTCCGCGTTGAAATTGCGCAGGCGCGCCGGATCGACGTTGGCTGCCAGGTCGGGATGGCGGATATCGAGGCCGTCGTCCAGCACCAGCACCTTGACGCCGTTACCCCGCTCGCCGGCGTCGAACAGGCTTTCGACGTTCAGGTCGATGCCGGCCACGCCGCCTTCCGAGGAAAAGGCGCCCTGGCCGGTGTTTTTCAGATGCCATTGCTGCGCATACAGCGGGTCGCTCTTGGCCACTGGCGGCGGATGGTCGTTGCCGCCACAACTGCTCAGCAGCAGCGTGGCGCCCAGCAGGCAGGAGGGCAACAGCGAAAGGGAAAGGGGAAGGCGGGGCGCGGTCATCGTCGTCTCGGTGGTGGGTGAGCGAAAGGAGTTGACGCAGGAATTGACGCAAGGAAACCTGCGTCAGTATATCTCAGCGACCCCGCCGGACCGGCTTCAGCCGAGGTTGTCCTCGACGTTTTCCCAGGCGTTCGGCTGGCGCCGGCGCTGCACCCGCAGATAGGAGCGGCGCGTGCGCCACAGCGCCAGCGCGCCGACACCGAAGCCGAGCTGGCCGAGCGCCAGCAACAGCGGCGACGACGACAGCAGCGGCGCGATCACGCCGGCCACCAGCGCCGCCAGCATCGTCAGCGTGAACGACTGGCAGGAGGCGACGATGCCGCGGATGTCCGGAAACAGGTCGAGCACCAGCAGCGTCACGCCCGGCGCCACGATCGACATGCCGAACGTGAAGAAGAACAGCGGCAGCACCGACCACGGTAGCGCCGCCGCGAACAGCGCGTGGTAGCCGACGTTGAAGACGCCGGCGCCGATCAGCAGCACGAAACCGATTTTCACCTGCGCCGGTACCGGCAGCCGGCCGGCCATGCGGTTGGAAACCAGCGCGCCGAAGAAGATGCCGGCCACCGCCGGCACGAACTGCCAGCCGAACTGTTCCGGCCCGAGGCCGAGGTGGCGCGTGATGAACACCGGCGCCGCCGCCACGTACAGGAACATGCCGGCGAAGTTCAGGGCGATCACGCCGGCCTTCAGGTGGAACAGCGGCGAGCCGAAGATGCGCAGGTAGCCGTCGAACAGGAAACGCATGTTGAACGGCTGGCGCCGCGCCGGCGGCAGGCTTTCCGGCAGCCGCTTCCAGCACACCCACAGCAGCAGCACGGTGTAGGCGAACAGGCACAGGAAGATCGAGCGCCAGTCGAGCAGCTTGACGATCCAGCCGCCGAGGATCGGCGCGATCGCCGGCGCGATCGAAAAGATCATCGTCACCAGCGACAGCAGGCGGGTGGCGTCGGCATCGGCGTACAGGTCGCGGATGATGGCGCGGCCGATGACGACGCCGGCGCCGGCCGACATGCCCTGCAGCATGCGGAACGCCCACAGGTAGCCGACGCTGTGCGAGGCGGCGCAGCCGAGCGTGGCCAGCGCGAACAGCGCCAGCGAGCCGATGATGATGTTGCGGCGGCCGAAGGCGTCCGACAGCGCGCCGTGCCACAGGATCATCACCGCGAACGACAGCATGTAGGCGGTCAGCGTCTGCTGCACCTGCAGCGGCGTGGCGTTCAGCGACGCCTCGATGTTGGGGAAGGCCGGCAGATAGGTATCGACCGCGAACGGCCCCAGCATCGCCAGTCCGGCCAGCACCAGCGCCAGCAGCGTGCGGGAAGGCGCGGGCGGCGGCGCGGACACGGTGGGCGGTACGACGGTCGGGCGGTCGGGCGACATGGGTTTTTCTTCTTTTTCAGGGACGGGCAACTGGCGGCCGCCAGTGCAGGCATCAGGATACGGGCTGGCGGAAAAACGCGCTTGGCGCCAGCCGCCACCTGCCCGCCGACAGCTGCGGACGGCTTCGAGGCTACTCAAAAAACAGGGGGAGTATGCCTCAACTTCGTAATGAGGGCGCCCGGTACAGGCCGGGCACATAGGGAGTATATGAAAATCAGGCGCGCGCTTCGGCGTCCGGCAGCACCACGTTGACGTCCAGCACTTCCAGATTGCCCTGGCGGTCCAGAGAAATCTTGATGTCCTCGGCATTCACCTTGGTGTATTTGGAAATCACCGCGATCAGCTCCTGATGCAGTGCCGGCAGGAAATCCTGGCCGCCGCGCGTGTTGCGTTCGCGGGCGATGATGATCTGCAGCCGCTCCTTCGCGGTGGCCGCGCTTTTCGGCTCTCGGTTGAACAGGAAAGACAGCAGGGCCATGATCACTTCCCTCCAAAGATGCGCTTGAACAGTCCCGGCTTTTCGTGGGTGGCGAAACGCAGCGGCCGCTCCTCGCCGAGGAAGCGTGCCACCACGTCCTCGTAGGCTTCGGCAACATCGCTGCCCTTGACGTGGATCGCCGGGTTGCCCTGGTTGGATGCGTGCAGCACGGTTTCCGATTCCGGAATGATGCCGAGCAGCGGAATCCGCAGGATTTCCTGGACGTCGCCATAGGACAGCATTTCGCCGGCTTCGACGCGCTTCGGCGAATAGCGGGTGATCAGCAGATGTTCCTTGACCGGCTCGCCGCCGCTCTTGGCGCGCCGCGATTTCGCCTGCAGGATGCCGAGGATGCGGTCGGAATCGCGCACCGACGACACTTCCGGATTGCTGACCACGATCGCCTCGTCGGCGAAGGTCAGCGACATCAGCGCGCCATGCTCGATGCCGGCCGGCGAATCGCAGATGATGTAGTCGAAGTCCATCTCGGCCAGACCGTTCAGCACGCGCTCGACGCCGTCCTCGGTCAGCGCATCCTTGTCGCGGGTCTGCGAGGCCGGCAGGATGAACAGGTTGTCGCAGTGCTTGTCCTTGATCAGCGCCTGCGTCAGCGAAGCGTCGCCGTTGATCACGTTGATCAGGTCGTACACCACGCGCCGTTCGCAGCCCATGATCAGGTCGAGGTTGCGCAGGCCGACGTCGAAGTCGATGACCGCGGTCTTGTGGCCGCGCATCGCCAGGCCGGAGGCGAAGCTGGCGCTGGAGGTGGTCTTGCCGACCCCGCCCTTGCCGGACGTGACTACGATGATTTTTGCCACAAAAAACTCCTTCGGAAGATGGAAATTCAGCTGCGGGAATGGGGACCGATGACGCCGACTTCGAGTTCCTCGCCGCGCAGGCGCACCTGCGCCGGCCGGCGCGCCAGCTCCTTCGGAAAACCATTCTCGAAGGTACGGTAGACGCCGGCGATCGACACCAGTTCCGGTTCCATGTCGAGCGCGAAGATGCGCGCCTCGAGATTGCCGGAAGCGCCGGCCAGCGCCCGCCCGCGCAACGGCGCGTAGACGTGGATGCTGCCGTCGGCAATGATTTCGGCGCCGTTGTTGACGGCGGCGGTGACCACCAGATCGCCGCGCGCATAGATGCGCTGGCCGGCGCGCACCGGCATGTCGACGAACATCGCCGGCTGCGCCGACGCGGCGGCGGTGGTGGTGGCTGGGGCGGGATCGGGTGCCGGCGCGGCGGCGGCCGGTTCGGGCGTCGCGCGCGTGCGCACCTCGCTGTCCAGCGCCAGGCCGTGGGCGACGATCGCCGTTTCCATGTCCGGCGCGGCGTTGCGCACCGCCACCGGATTCAGCCGCACCGCGCGCAGCAGTTCGAGCAGCGCCGGCCAGTCCAGCGCGGCACGCGCCGCCTCGTCCAGCGCGCCGATGTCGATCACGGTGAATTCATGGTCGAAGAAATCGGCGACGCCGCCGGTCATCCGCGCCAGTTCCGCCGCCAGCAGCGCCGGGTCAGCCGAGTGCAGGATCGCGCACACCGCGACCACGGTGGAAATCTTGATTTCGATCGGCTTGGAAGACGGTTTCCTGGACATACGTGACGAATCGGCGACGGAGAGGGGCAACGCCGCCGGCACCCCCGTGGCATGGCGGCAAGCCACGGCTGGCGCGGCTTCCGGCGCCGCTTGCAAGGCAGGGATTATACCGTGCGGCGTCGCCGCGATGGCCGGAAGTCGCACGGCGCACGGTGCATCAGATGTCGAAAAAGGGATGGCGACGGCGTCAGGAGCGGAGTGCTGTCGGTGGTGGCGCATGGTGACGCACCGCGCGCACGAAATCGGCGAGGCGCCGGCCCTGCTGGTCAGGGTAGCCGGTGCCGGATGCTTCCTGTAGCGCGTGCAGCCGGTCCAGGCGGAATGCGCGGAAATCGGCGCGCATTTCACACCAGGCGGCGATCAGCCAGGTACCGCCGTAGAAGTACAGCGCCAGTGGCCATACGCGGCGCGTTGACTGCCGGCCATCGGCATCCGAATAATCGAGCTGCAGCTTGCGACGGCGTCCGATGGCCTGCCTGATGACTTCCAGCCGCGCGCCGTGCAGCGGATCGATCGGGTGGAATGGACCGAACAGCGCGCTGGCTTCGACAAAATCGCGTTTGTCGCGTGGCAGCGCCAGCGTTACCTTGGTCAGCGCCGCCATTGCCGCTGCCGCCAATTGCGGACCACCCCAAGCCTGTACCATGCGCATGCCGATGACCAGCGCGTCGATTTCGTTGGCGGAAAACATCAGCGGCCGCAGGTCGAAATCGGGTTTGATCCGGTAGCCGACACCGGCCTCGCCATCGATCGGTACGCCGGATAGAGACAGCTCGCGGATGTCGCGGTAAATGGTCCGCTCCGACACCGAGAGCCAGTCGGCCAGCTGGCGCGCGGTGGTCAGGCGCCGGGCACGCAGGTGCTGGATGATCTGGAACAGGCGGTCGGCGCGGCGCATCGGCGGTTGCGGCGAACGGTGTGTCTGGACGCTAAGGCAGCTTGCGGATCGCCGCGGTCGCGGTCGCCGTGGCGACGATCTTGTCTTGCTGGCGCAATTCTCCGGTCAGGAAACAGATGGCGCCGCCACGCTTCATCACGCGGCCGATGCCGTACAGCTTTCCTGGCCGGGCCGGCGCCAGGAACTGGACATTCAGATTCAGCGTCGGTGCGAACTCTCCGGCCGCCAGTTGGGACGCCAGCGCCGGCCCCATTGTGTCATCCAGCATTGCGCTCAGGAACCCGCCCTGGATGTTGCCAGCCGGGTTGGTGAAGTCATCCTTGCCGTCGAATTCGGCTTCCAGCACGCCGGCGTCCGGATCGACGCGCAGGATGCGCATCCCCAGCGTTTGCGCTGCCCGGGGCGGCGGCAGGAGTCCTTCCTGCATTTTCCAGAAGAAGGCGTTCGGGTCCATCGATGGTCCTTGATTGGCTAGTGGTGGACGTTACCGCTTTTCAGCATGGCGTCGAACACGGTTTCGTAAAGAATCCCGCGCGAACCAAATCGATGGAGGGGGCGAACTGATCGCGCCTGCCATGTGCGCTGTGCTTTTCGTCGTCGCTGGTTTGCCGGACGGCATGGAACGCATGATGCCGGACTGCTCCTGACAGCGTTGTGTCAGGAGCGGTGGTCGGCCGCCGGCACCTTGGCCGGGCGGCGGTTGAAGCCGGCCACCATGTCGAAGCGGAACAGCCGGCATTCCAGCGCGCCGTTGAAGAACGGCGTCTTGCGCGATTCCTTCAGCCGCAGCAGTTTCGGCAGGCGGAAGTCGGCCGAAAACAGGAACACCTGCCAGCCGGCGAAACGCTGTTTCAGCGTGGTGCCGAAGGCGCTGAAGAAGGCGGTGAACAATTCCTCGGTCGGCAGCGCGGCATCGCCACGCACGCCGATGCGCTCGCCGTAGGGCGGGTTGGTCACGATCATCGCCGCCGTTTCCGGCAGCAATTCGGGTGGCTTGATTTCCTGCGCCTCGATCTGTTTCAGCGGCACTTCGAACGGGATGCCGGCCAGGTTCAGGTTCTTGCGCGTGATCGCCACCATGTCGCCGGAAATGTCGCTGCCGAACAGGGTCGGCGCCGGTGGCGGCGGGTTCGGCTTGACGCTGGCCTTGATCGTTTGCCACTGCGCGGCGTCGAAGCCCTTGAATTTTTCGAAGGCGAACGGGCGTTTCGCACCCGGCGGAATGCCGGCCAGCGTTTGCGCCGCCTCGACCAGAATCGTGCCGGAGCCGCACATCGGGTCCAGCAGCGCCATGCCCGGCTTCCAGCCGGCTACCCGCAGCAGGCCGGCGGCGAGGTTTTCGCGCAGCGGCGCCTCGCCGGTTTCCAGCCGCCAGCCGCGCTTGAACAGCGCTTCGCCGGAAGTGTCCAGATACAGCGTGAAGTTGTGGGCGTCGAGGAAGCCGACGATGCGCATGTCGGGCGTTTTGGTATCGACCGAGGGGCGCTTGCCGCACAGGTCACGGAAGCGGTCGCAGACCGCGTCCTTGATCTTCAGCGTGGTGAATTCCAGGCTTTTCAGCGGCGACTTGATCGCGGTGACGTCGATGCGGATGGTGTGATGGACGTCGAACCAGTTTTCCCAAGGCGTTGCCAGCGCCAGGTCGTAGATGTCGTTCTCGTTGCGGTAGCCGGCGTGCGCCATGCGCAGCAGCACGCGCGAGGCGATGCGCGAATGCAGGTTGATGCGCATCGCGTCGGCCAGCGTGCCGGAACAATGCACGCCACCCGGCACCTGGTTGTGGACTTGCAGCGTATGGCCGGCGGCGATTTCGCCGAGTTCCTCGGCCAGCGCCGCTTCCAGCCCGCGCGGGCAGGGACAGAAACAGGACAGCAAGGAGGTGGAGCGTGACATGGGGAACCCTTTATCCGTGGGCTGGCGCGTCGGTGGCGTCAGCGGTTTTCAAAATCCTGCATGGCGTTGAACGCCGTTCCTGGTTGTCATCCCGACCTGCGTCGGGATGACCTTAGTCAGTGAGGCTTCTCACCGAATGGTCTTGCTATGCACTCTGTTGCGCCAGAGCACGCTCGACGAAATCGAGCCGGTCCTGGCCCCAGTAGCCTTCGCCATCGACCACGTACCACGGCGAGCCGAACACGCCGGCGGCGATCGCCTCGTCGGTGTTGCGCTGGTATTCGGCCTCGGCGCTGGCGCCGGCCGCCGCCTGCAGCAGTGCGTGGCCGTCGTGCCCGTGCGCGTTGGCCAGCGCCTCCAGCGTCGCGGCGTCGCCGATGTTGCGATCTTCGACCCACAACGCGCACATCACCGCGCCGGCCAGTTCCAGCGCGGCGGCACTGCCCAGGGCCAGTTGCGCGGCGATCAGTGTTCTGGCCGCCAGATCGGGCTGTGGCGGAAAGAATTTCGGCTGCGGATTGATCGGCACCTGCAGGAACGCCGACCAGCGCCGCATTTCCGCCAGCCGGTAGGCCTGGCGCTGCGGCGCCCGTTGCGCCAGCGGCAGACCGCCCGAGACGCTCATGATCTTGCCTAGGTTGCAGGGCTTCATGTCGATGCGGGCGCCATGTTTTTCGGCCAGCGCAACGAATCGCTGATGGCCGAAATAGGCCCAGGTCGAGTGCGGAGCGAAAAAATAGCTGCAGGTCTTGCCCATCGACGCCTCCGTCAGAAAGGTTTCACCACCACCAGAATCACGATCGCCAGCAACAGCAGCACCGGCACTTCATTGAACCAGCGCAGCCATCTGGCGCTGCGGGCATTGCGCCCGTGCTCGAATTTTTTCAGCAGCGAACCGCAGGCATGGTGATAGCCGATCACCAGCAGCACCAGCAGCAGCTTGGTGTGCAGCCAGCCGTTGCCCGGCCCCTTGCCGATGCCGTAGCCGAGCCACAGCCACAGGCCGAGCACCACCGCCGGCACCGCCAGAACCGACATGAAACGGTATAGCCGGCGCGCCATCAGGACCAGCCGCTCGGTGGTGGCGGCGTCGCTTTCCTCGGCCAGATTGACCAGAATGCGCGGCAGGTAGAACAGGCCGGAAAACCACGAGACGATGAACAGAATGTGCAGCGACTTGACCCAGAGCATGCGTTTTTCCTTTGTGATGAAGCGTTATTTTTCTGGCTTACTGCCGTGCCTGGCCGTTGCCGAACACCACGTATTTCAGCGAGGTCAGTCCTTCCAGACCGACCGGGCCGCGCGCGTGCAGCTTGTCGTTGGAAATGCCGATCTCGGCGCCAAGACCGTATTCGAAGCCGTCGGCGAAGCGCGTCGAGGCATTGATCATCACCGATGCCGAATCGACCTCGCGCAGGAAGCGCATCGCGCGCGTATGGTTTTCGGTGACGATGGCGTCGGTGTGTTGTGACGAATACGTATTGATGTGTTCGATCGCCTCGTCTAGGCCGGCAACGATCTTCACCGCCAGGATAGGCGCCAGGTATTCGGTGCTCCAGTCTTCCTCGCTAGCCGGCGACAGCCGCGCATAGCCGGCCAGCAGCGCGTGCGCCTCGTCGTCGGCGCGCAGTTCCACTTCCTGCTGCGCGTACAGCGCCGCCAGCTTCGGCAGGATGGCCGGCGCGATCGTCCGCGCCACCAGCAGCGTTTCCATCGTGTTGCAGGTGCCGTAGCGGTGGCACTTGGCGTTGAAGGCGACCGTCTGCGCCTTGTCGAGGTCGGCGCCGTCATCGATGTAGACGTGGCAGATGCCGTCCAGGTGCTTGATCATCGGCACCTTGGATTCGCGCATCAGCCGCTCGATCAGGCCCTTGCCGCCGCGCGGCACGATCACATCGACGTACTGCGGCATCGAGATCAGCGCACCGACCGCGGCACGGTCGGTGGTATCGACGATCTGCACCGCCTCGGCCGGCAGACCGGCGCCGGCCAGGCCCTCCTGCACCAGCTTCGCCAGCGCCTGATTGCAATGGATCGCTTCCGAGCCGCCGCGCAGGATGGTGGCGTTGCCGCTCTTGATGCACAGGCCGGCGGCGTCCACCGTGACGTTCGGCCGCGCTTCGTAGATGATGCCGATCACGCCGAGCGGCACGCGCATCTGGCCGACCTGGATGCCGCTTGGCCGGTATTTCATGTTGGAGATTTCGCCGATCGGGTCCGGCAGCGCGGCGATCTGCTCCAGCCCTTCGGCCATCGTGGTGATCGCCTTGTCGGACAGCGCCAGCCGGTCCAGCAGTGCCGGCGCCAGGCCGTTGGCGCGCGCCGCTTCCATATCCTGGCGATTGGCCGCGCGCAGCGCATCGGCATCGCGCCGGATTGCGGCGGCGATCCCTTGCAGCGCCCGGTTCCTTGCGGCGGTGTCGGCGCGCGCCATCGCCCGCGAGGCGGTGCGGGCTTGCTGGCCGAGGGTGGTGATGTAGTGTTCGATGTTCATGGCGGGTGGGGCGGGGTGGTTCATTTCGGGTGATTCATCAAGTTGAATATTCTGTAAGGTATTGGCCGCTTGTCTCTTGTGTTGACGGTGAAAGCGGGAGTTTGGTGGCGTTCGTGACTTCTTCGCTAACCTCTCAACTTGTCGTTCCCGCGAAGGCGGGAACCCAGTGTCGTTCGTAGCTCACTGAAACTGTTGCTACTCCGTAGTACCAAGCCGGGTGTGGCCCGGCGGCCACTTACTTTTCTTGTCTCGCCAAGAAAAGTAAGCAAAAGAAGGGTCGGAGCACTGCTCCGGCGCAAGGACGCTGGCCTTCGGCTTCCCGCTGCCGCCGCACCAAAATCGGGAAATGAAACCAACTCGCTTCCCTTGCAGGGCGCGTATCCGCTTGCAAGCGGATACCGTTGCGCAGGCGCGGGGCATGCCCCGCGAAACCCCTGCTTCACCTCAAACATGTTTCATTTCTGATCCGATTTTGGCGCGGCGACAGCGGCAGCGTCCAAAGCGGGGGTACGTCAAAAGCCAATTCAAAAGCAACGACAACATCAAAGGCAACGACAACATCAAACGCAACGGCAGTTTTACCACCTGTCGTTCCGGCGAAAGCCGGAACCCAGTGTCGTTTGCCGCTACCCGATACCGACTGCTGCTTCGTGGTATCCAGCCGGGTTTTTCCTGGAGGGTGCGTCCAAAGCACAGGCACGTCAAGGCAACCGCAACTTCAAATCCGTTACAACCACACACCAGGAAACCTCACCGCCCGCGCGCCACCGTCATCCCCAGCTGCAGCAGCGCATCCCAGGCGTCGCCAGCGAATTTCGGTGTGCGCAGGCCCTTGACCATCTTATCGATCTGGGCGGCATCGCGCAGCGCCTGTTGCAGCGCCGGCAGCGTCAGCCGCTGCAGCGCCGCCGGCATCAGGCGTTCGCGCGCGCCCCAGATGCGGTATTGCTTCATCAGCGCGCCGGCCGGCTGGCCCTGCTGCATCGCCGCTTTCAGCTTCAGCAGCGTGCGGATTTCCTCGCTCATCGCCCACAGTACCAGCGGCAGCGCCTCGCCTTCGCCCTGCAGGCCGTCGAGCATGCGCGTCAGGCGCGCGCCGTCGCCGGCCAGCATCGCTTCGTTGAGTTTGAAGACGTCGTAGCGGGCGACGTTCAGCACCGCGTCCTGCACTTGCGTCAGCGTCAGTTTGCCGGGCGGGTACAGCAGCGCCAGCTTCTGGATTTCCTGATGCGCGGCTAGCAGGTTGCCTTCGACCCGTTCGCAGATGAAGTCGAGCGCGGCGCGTTCGGCGTTCTGTTCCTGCGCCGCCAGCCGCGTGCCGATCCAGGCCGGCAGTTGCGCCCGCTCGACCAGCGGAATGTCGAGGTAGACGCCGGCCTGCTGCAGGCTGCCGACCCAGGCCGCTTTCTGCGTCGCCCAGTCGAGTTTTGGCAGGCTGATCAGCGTCACGGTGTCGCCACCGGCGCTGACGCTGGCGGCATAGCCCTGCAATGCCTGGCCGCCGTCCTTGCCGGGTTTGCCGGTCGGGATGCGCAGCTCGATCAGTTTTTTGTCGCCGAACAGCGATTGCGATTGTTGCGCGGCCAGCAGCTGGCTCCACTTGAAACTGCGATCGACCTGCAGCACTTCGCGCTCGGAAAATCCCTGCGCGCGCGCGGCGCGGCGGATCGCGTCGGCGGCTTCCAGCGCCAGCAGGTGCTCGTCGCTGCTGATCACATACAGCGGCGCCAGCGGTTTGGCGAGATGGGCGGCGAGCGCGTCGGGGCGGAGTTGCATGGCCTTTTCTGTTGGAATCTCGAGGAACGATCAAGCCGGGATTCGGTAGCGTTCCTGGCGGCTCAACCGATCCTTCTGCGAAAGCCAACCTCGTTCGGCCTTCTCTTTTGATTTGTTGGGGACAGAGTAGCTCGGCGCCTGCGCGCCTCACAAACTCTGTCCCGCAATGGTTAACTCTGCTTCAGCGCCGACAAGCGTCGCAGGATCTGCTGCACCAGGTCACTTTGCATGTCGCGGTACAGCGAGGCTTCTTCCGATTCCTTCGACAGCACCTGCGATTCGTTGAAGCTGATGTCGCGCTTCAGCGTGATCGGGGTTGGCGCCAGAAGAATCTTGTCGCCCTTGCCGCGCACCCGGAAGCTGAACTTGTAGTACAGCGAATATTCGCGCACCCGGCCAGCGCTGTTCAGCGACAGGATCACTTTTTCGCGGGTTTCCGACAGCACGTCGAGCAGCGCCTCGGCATCCTGCGGCGTCTTGGTCACGCGGGTGCCGTTGGCCTCGATATAGCGTCGCAACTCGGTGCCGAGCGGCGAATTGTCGGGAAAGCCGAGGTAGATGGACTGGAACGGCAGCGCCGCCTGGCTGCTGCCGCGCAGCCGGAAACCGCAGGCGCCGAGCAGGCCGGTGGCGCTGGCGGTGAGCACCCAGCCAAGGGCGCGGCGGCGGGCGATGCACATGATGGACTCCGTGAGTTAGACGACCAGATTGACCAGCTTGCCGGGCACGACGATGATCTTCTTCGGCGCGCCGTTGACGAATTTCTGCACCTGTTCGTCAGCCAGCGCGGCCGCTTCGATCGTCGCCCGTTCGGCATCCCTGGCGACCGTGATGCTGCCGCGCAGCTTGCCGTTGACCTGCACCATCAGCTGGATTTCGTTCTGTTCCAGCGCGGCCGGATCGACCTGCGGCCACGGCGCGTCGAGGATTTCGCCATGCGCGCCGGCGTAGCCGAGTTCCTGCCACAGCACGTGGGTGATGTGTGGCGCCACCGGATACAGCATGCGCAGGAAGATCGAAAAACCTTCGGCCAGTAGAGCGTTGACAGCGGGCGAATTTTCTAGCTTGGCACCGTCGTCCAGTGTGTTCAGCATCTTCATGCAAGCCGACACCACGGTGTTGTACTGGATGCGCTGGTAGTCGTGATCCGCTTGCTGAAGCGTCTTGTGTACTTCACGCCGCGTAGCTTTTATAGATTCAAGTGTCTGTCGCTCAAATACTCCTCCATGCGGGAGGCGTGGAAGAGGAAGAAATTTCAAAGCCTGTGTAATACGGTGCTGTTGGGCCAGCCCGAACGCCCACACCCGCCGCAGGAAACGGTTGGCCCCTTCGACGCCGGTGCCCGACCATTCCAGCGTCTGCTCCGGCGGCGACGCGAACATCGTGAACAGGCGCGCGGTGTCGGCGCCGTACTGGTCGATCTGCGCCTGCGGGTCGATGCCGTTGTTCTTCGACTTCGACATTTTTTCGGTGCCGCCGAGTTCGACCGGCTGGCCGTCGCTGCGCAGGATCGCCGAGACCGGGCGGCCCTTGTCGTCGAAGCTCAGTTCGACATCGGCCGGATTGAACCAGGTCTTCTTGCCGCTGGCATCTTCCCGATAGTAGGTTTCGTTCAGCACCATGCCCTGGGTCAGCAGCCGGGTGAACGGCTCGTCGAACTTCAGCAGGCCGAAGTCGCGCATCACCTTTGTCCAGAAGCGCGCGTACAGAAGGTGCAATACCGCGTGCTCGATGCCGCCGATGTACTGGTCCATCGGCATCCAGTAGTCGTTGCGGGCATCGACCATCGCCGCGTCGCTGCCGGGCGAGCAGTAGCGCATGTAGTACCAGGACGAATCGACGAAGGTGTCCATCGTGTCGGTTTCGCGCCGTGCCGGCTGGCCGCATTGCGGGCAGTCGACGTGCAGGAATTTCTCGTGCTTGTTGAGCGGATTGCCGCTGCCGTCCGGCACGCAGTCTTCCGGCAGCACCACCGGCAGATCCTTTTCCGGCACCGGCACGTCGCCGCATTGGGGGCAGTGGATGATCGGGATCGGCGTGCCCCAGTAGCGCTGGCGCGAAATGCCCCAGTCGCGCAGCCGGTAGGTGATTTTCTTTTCACCGAGGCCGAGCGCGGCGAGATCGGCGGCGACCGCGTCCACCGCCTGCTGATGATTCATGCCGTCGTACTTGCCGGAATTGATGCAGTGGCCCTGTTCCTTGTCGCCGTACCAGTCGTGCCAGGCTTCCGGCGAGAAGCTCTTGCCCGGCACCTCGATCACCGGCTGGATCGCCAGCGCGTATTTCTGCGCGAATGCGAAGTCGCGCTCGTCGTGCGCCGGCACGCCCATCACGGCGCCGTCGCCATAGGTGATCAGCACGTAGTTGCCGACCCAGACTTCGATCTGCCTGCCGGTCAGCGGATGCTCGACGTAAAGGCCGGTCGGCATGCCCTTCTTTTCCATCGTCGCCATGTCGGCTTCGATCACGCTGCCTTTCTTGCATTCGGCGATGAAGGCAGCCAGTTCCGGGTTCGAGCGCGCCGCGTGCGCGGCCAGCGCGTGTTCCGCCGCCACCGCGCAGAAGGTCACGCCCTGGATGGTGTCGGCGCGGGTGGTGAACACCCACAGCTTGCCGTCGTTCAGCAGCTGCCCGGCTTCGTCGCGGATGTCGTGGCGGAAGGCGAAGCGCACGCCGGTCGATTTGCCGATCCAGTTCGACTGCATCAGCCGCACCCGTTCCGGCCAGCCCGGCAATTTGTGTTCGACGTGGTCGAGCAGCTCCTCGGCGTAGTCGGTGATGCGCGCGTAGTACATCGGGATTTCGCGCTTTTCGATCAGCGCGCCGGAGCGCCAGCCGCGGCCGTCGATCACCTGCTCGTTGGCCAGCACGGTCTGGTCGATCGGGTCCCAGTTGACGGTGCCGGTCTTCTTGTAGACGATGCCTTTCTCCAGCATCTTCAGGAACATCCACTGGTTCCACTTGTAGTAGTCCGGCTTGCAGGCGGTCATTTCGCGCGACCAGTCGATCGCCAGCCCCATCGCCTGCATCTGCTGCTTCATGTGGGCGATGTTGGCGTAGGTCCATTGCGCCGGCGGCACGCCGTTGGCCATCGCGGCGTTTTCCGCCGGCATGCCGAACGCATCCCAGCCCATCGGCATCAGCACGTTGTAGCCGTTCATCCGCAGATAGCGGTACATCACGTCATTGATCGTGTAGTTGCGCACGTGCCCCATGTGCAGCTTGCCGGACGGGTAGGGCAGCATCGAACAGGCGTAGAACTTACCTTTCGGGAAGCGCGGATCGTTTTCCACCGCCTTGTAGGCGTCGATCGCTTGCCAATGATCCTGGGCCGCTTTTTCGACGGCGGCGGGGCTGTATTTTTCTTGCATGACGGAGGCGGCCAAAGAGAATTACGAACCGGACATTATACTGGCTCGCCCCCTGCCATTGCGGTACGGCAGCAGGGAAATCCGGCCCGCGCGGCGCTCAGCGCAGCAGCAGCCGCAGCGCCGGTTTTTCGCCGTAGTCGGCGTAGCGCTCGTTGATCATCGCGACGCAGGATTCCAGCGTTGCCAGGATGTCCGGCGCCTGCCGGCGCAGCGTTGCGGCGTGCAGCACTTCGATGTCCAGCACTTCGTCCGGCCGCAGCCGCACTGCCGCCATGGCGTCGTCGTCGCGCAGATAGGACAGGCAGTCGACCCAGGCATCCAGGTTGGCGCCGTAGAAATCGGGAAAGCCGAACGCCGTTTTCGAGGCCGCGTGGAACGCCGGCCAGTCGGTCAGCGTGGCGCCGTCGAATTGCACGCGCGCCATCGGTTATTCCTTCGGCGCCGGCGGCGTGGCCGGCTTCGGTTCGGTGACGAAGCCGATCTTCGACAGCCCGCCGGCCTGCGCCGCCGCCATCACCTGGGCGATCACTTCGTAGCGGGTGTCGCGGTCGGCGCGCAGGTGCAGTTCCGGCGCCGGCTTGCGGGCCGCGGCGGCGGCGATGCGGGCGTCCAGTTCGGCGCGGTCGATGGCGGCGTCGTTCCAGTAGATGCGGCCCTGGCCGTCGATCGACAGCGAAACGGTTTCCGGCTGTTCCGGCGCCGGCGCCGATTGCGCGCGCGGCAGGTCGAGCTTGACCGCGTGCGTGAACAGCGGCGCGGTGATGATGAAGATCACCAGCAGCACCAGCATCACGTCGACCATCGGCGTGACGTTGATGTCGGCCATCGGCGCCGTGTTCGGCTTGTCGCTGAAGCCGCCGAAAGTCATGGCTGGCGGGCGACGCGGCTGCCGACCGTCAGGTGCGCGTGCAGATCGTGCGCGAAGCCGTCCAGTTCGGCCAGCGTCAGCCGGTTGACGCGGGTGAAGGCGTTGTAGGCCAGCACTGCCGGGATCGCCACCACCAGCCCGAGCGCGGTCATGATCAGCGCCTCGCCGACCGGGCCGGCAACCTTGTCGATCTGCACCGTGCCGCTGGCCGATACCGCCAGCAAGGCGTGATAGATGCCCCAGACGGTGCCGAACAGGCCGACGAACGGCGCGGTGGCGCCGATCGAAGCCAGCGCGGTCAGGCCGCCTTCCAGCCGCGCCGAGACGCGGTTGATTTCACGCCGCAGCGTGCGCGTGATCAGTTCGCCCTGGTCGGAGGCGGCGTTCAGCGAGCCGGCCTGGGCGCCGAGGTCGGCGGCCTGTGCGCCGTGCGCGGCCAGCGGCGCGTAGACGTTTTCGCGGTCGGCCGGAATCAGGGCGGCGATCGCGTCGGCCAGCGTCGGCGCCAGCCAGAAGCGCTCCAGCGCGGCGGCGCTCCTGCGGATGCGCCAGGCGCTCCAGCCCTTGGTCAGGATGTAGAACCAGCTGAGCACCGACATCGCCAGCAGCACATAGGCCACCGCGTGCGAGACGGCGTCGCCCTGGGCCCAGTAATGGGCGAAACCGGCAGCGGGATCGGCGAGCGTCTGGTTCATCGGATTTCGCTGCGATGGGCGCTGTGCCGGAAACGGTCAGGACTGGCGCAGTCCCAGCACGTCCTGCATGTCGTACAGGCCGGTGGCCTTGTCACGCAGGAAGCGCGCGGCGCGCAGCGCGCCATGCGCGTAGGACACGCGGCTGGAGGATTTGTGGGAGATTTCGATGCGCTCGCCGCTGCCGGCGAACAGCACCGTGTGGTCGCCGACGATGTCGCCGCCACGGATGGTGGCGAAGCCGATCGACGACGGCTCGCGCTCGCCGGTGACGCCGTGCCGCTCGTAGACGGCGACGTCGTCCAGCTTGCGCCCGAGCGCGCCGGCGATCACTTCGCCCATCTGCAGCGCGGTGCCGGACGGCGCATCGACCTTGTGGCGGTGGTGCGCCTCGATGATTTCGATGTCGTAGCCTTCGGCGAAGTTGCGTGCCGCCATCTCCAACAGCTTCATCGTGACGTTGACGCCGACGCTCATGTTCGGCGCGAACACGATCGCGGTGCGCTCGGCGGCGGCGGCGATCGCCGCCTTGCCGGCGGCGTCGAAACCGGTGGTGCCGATGATCAGCTTGATGCCGTGCCCGGCACAGTATTGCAGGTGGCGCAGCGTGCCTTCCGGGCGCGTGAAGTCGATCAAAAAACCGGCGTTGGCGAGACCGGCGGCCAGATCGGATTCGATGCGGACCTCGCTGGTACGGCCGAGAAAGGCGGCGGCGTCGCTGCCGAGCGCCGGCGCGCCGGCAATGTCGAGCGCGCCGGACAGCCGGGCGTCGGCGGCGTTGCAGATGGCTTCGATCAGCATGCGGCCCATGCGGCCGGAGGCGCCGGCGACGGCGATGTTCATTGCGGTCATAGGTTCGGAGTGGCGGGCGTCATTCCTTGTCGGGCGACGGCGCTTTCGGTTGCGATTCGGCGGTGTCCGGGACTTTCGGCGCGGTGCCGGCGATCTGCGCCAGATACTCCTGTTCGCTCGGCAGGTTGCCGCCCTGGTAACGCACCAGACGCTTGTTCTTGAAAAATACCGAGACGCGGCTGGTGGTCACTTCGCCATTGCGCCGTTGCAGGCGGAACAGGTAATCCCAGCGGTCGGCGTGGAAGATGTCATGCAGCAGCGGCGTGCCGAGCGCGAACTGTACTTGCTCCTGGGTCATGCCTTCCTTCAGCTGCGACAGCATTTCCTGCGACACGAAATTGCCTTGCTGCACATCGACGCGATAGGGCGAGAAGATGCCAAGGAAGCGCCGCGTGTAGCTGGTGTGCACGCCCGAGTCGGCGGCGGCGGCTTCTTGCGCGGCGCTGTCGGCGCCAGCGGCGGCGGTTTGCGCCGGTTTGCCGTCATCGGCAGCCGGCGCGGCGGCGCTTGCCGGAGCGGTGGAAGTGCTGGCGGCTGCGGCGGTTGCGGCGGCGGAGTCGGCACGGTCGGTACGGTCGGCACTGGCCGGGGCGGCTGCCGGCTGGCTGGCGGCGGCTGCCGCGGGCGCCGGGGCATCGTCGTCGATCAGCGGATTTTTCGAGGCGCAGCCGGCGAGCGCCGCCAGGCAGAACGCCAGCGCGGCGGCGCGGGAAAAAGCGGGGGACGGCAGTCGCATAGGAATCCAGTAGCGGGGCAGATATGCTAAAACGTATATGATAAAGCAGATACCCTGATCCCGAGCAAACCATGACCAACAATCCCTCCGAACTGAAGGCCAGCGGCCTGAAGGCGACCCTGCCGCGCTTGAAGATCCTGGAAATCTTCCAGAGCAGCACGGTGCGCCACCTGAGCGCCGAAGATGTCTACAAGACGCTGCTGGCGGACAACATGGACGTCGGGCTGGCCACGGTCTACCGCGTGCTGACGCAGTTCGAGCAGGCCGGCATCCTGCACCGCAATCATTTCGAGGCCGGCAAGGCGGTGTTCGAGCTGAACGAAGGTTCGCACCACGACCATCTGGTGTGCCTGGATTGTGGCCACGTCGAGGAGTTCTACGACGACGAAATCGAGAAGCGCCAGCACCAGATCGCCGCCGCGCGCGGCTTCCGCATCGCCGACCACGCGCTGGCGCTGTACGCCAACTGCACCAAGAATCCCTGCCCGCACCGGCCCGGATAGGCTCGGTCCGTTTTCAAAAAAAGGGGGGTATGCCGAAAAATCGGCCTGTCCCGGGCTGCTGGAGCCCGGTTTCAAAAATGCTGCCGGGAGTATGGGGAAATTTCAGTAGCTCAGCGCGTTCGACAGCACGCGCGCGGTGATGTCGACGATCGGGATCACGCGCTCGTAGGCCATGCGCGTCGGGCCGATCACGCCGAGCGTGCCGACCACCTTGCCGTCGGCTTCGTAGGGCGCGGTCACCACGCTCATCCGTTCCAGCGGCACCAGTTCCGATTCGCCGCCGATGAAGATCTGCACGCCGGTCGCCCGGCTCGACATGTCGAGCAATTGCATCAGTCCGGTCTTCTGCTCGAACAGGTCGAACAGTTCGCGCAGCGACGCCATGTTGGAGGACAGTTCAGTCACCGACAGCAGGTTGCGCTCGCCGGAAATCACCACGCCGTCATTGTCCTGTTCGGTCATCGCGTCGCTGCCGGCTTCGACCGCCGCCTGCATCAGCTGCGCCATGTCGTCGCGCAGCTGGCGCAGTTCGCCCTGCAGCCGGCGGCGCACTTCGTCGAAGTGCAGGCCGGCGTAGTGCTGGTTGATGTAGTTGGCCGATTGCGTCAGTTGCGCCGGGGTGTAATCGACCTCGGTCAGCAGCAGCCGGTTCTGCACGTCGCCGTTCGGGCTGACGATCACCAGCAGGATGCGCCGCTCCGACAGCCGCAGGAATTCGATCTGCTGGAACACCGATTCGTGGCGCGGCGTCAGCACCACGCCGGCGAAATGCGACAGCGACGACAGCATCTGCGCGGCGCCGGCGATGATCTTCTGCTTCGAGCCGGCCTGCTGGCGCGACGGCAGGCTGGCGCCGACCGTACTTTCGTCGAGCGGCTGCACGGTCAGCATGGTATCGACGAACAACCGGTAGCCGCGCGGCGTCGGCACCCGGCCGGCGGAAGTGTGCGGGCTGGCGACGAAGCCCATCTGTTCGAGGTCGGCCATCACGTGGCGGATCGTCGCCGGCGACAGGTCGAGCCCGGAAATCTGCGACAGCGCGCGCGAGCCGACCGGCTGGCCGTCGGCGATGTAGCGTTCGACCAGGGCTTTCAGCAGGGTTTGCGCGCGCGGTTCCAGTTGCATGGCGGCTATTCTAGCGAGCGCCGACGGCAGGCGCCAGCCGGCCATCCAGCCAGCGTTCCAGTTCGTGCAGCGAGGTGCAGCGGCCGTGCGGCACGATGTGCGGCGGCAGCTCGCGCCCGAAGCGGTCGATCCACATCGTCTGCAGGCCGGCGCGGCGCGCGCCCTCGATGTCCAGATGCGGATCGTCGCCGACGTACAGCGCCTCGGCCGGTGTCACGTCGAGCGCTTCGCAGGCCAGGTGGAAGATGGCGGCGCCCGGTTTGGCGCAGCCCAGCCGCGGCGCCGACAGGCAGACCTGGAAATGCTGCGCCAGCCCGATCACGTCGAGGTCGGCGGTGCCGTTGGTGACCGCGCCCAGCAGCGCGCGCTGGCGCAGGCTGGCCAGCCCCGGCGCGACGTCGTCGAACGGCGTGACGGCGTTGCGGGCGGCGGAAAACACCGCCATCGCCTGATCGACCTTGGCGACATCCTCGCCGGCGCTGGCGAAGGCGCGGGTCAGGCCGGCATGGCGCAGCGCCGACAGGTCGATCTGGTAGCGCGGATCGGTCGCCATCAGCTGCATGCGCTGCTGGCGCAGCATGTCGATCGAAAAACGCCCGGCCACCGCCGGCGCGTGTTCTGCCAGCCAGTCGTGCAGCACGCTTTCGGCGCGGGTGATGACCGGCAGGATCGGCCACAGCGTATCGTCCAGATCGAACAGGACGGCCTTGATCGGAACAGGTGTCATGCGAGGGTGCGGCGCCGGCGCCGCGTCTTTCAAGTCAAGACTGAATTATGGTCTAATCGCCCGCATGTGGTCTCCCCCGAACTCACCCGCCGCCGGCTTCCGGCCGAAAACCGTCGCGCTGGTCGGCAAGTATCTGGCCGCCGGCATCTCCGAACCGCTGGCCGAAATCGCCGGGTTCCTCGCCGCCAACGGCCACACCGTGGTGTTCGAAACCGACACCGCGCGCAACATTCCGCTGACCACGCCGCTGACCATGACGCCGGACGAAATCGGCCGCCACGCCGATGCCGCCATCGTGGTCGGCGGCGACGGCACCATGCTCGGCATCGCGCGCCAGCTGGCGCCGTACGATGTGCCGCTGATCGGCATCAATCAGGGCCGGCTCGGCTTCATGACCGACATCCCGCTGGCGCGCATGATCCCGGTGCTGGCCGACATGCTGCAGGGCAAGGTCGAATCGGAGCGGCGCAGCCTGCTGGAAGGAGCGGTCTGGCGCGACGGCCGGCAGATCTTCAGCGGGCTGGCGTTCAACGACGTGGTGGTGTCGCGCGGCGCCACCTCCGGCATGGTCGAACTGGCGGTCGAGGTCGATGGCCGCTTCATGTACAACCAGCGCTCGGACGGCCTGATCGTCGCCACGCCGACCGGCTCGACCGCCTACGCGCTGTCGGCTGGCGGGCCGCTGCTGCATCCGACGCTGCACGGCGTGGTGCTGGTGCCGATCGCCCCGCACGCGCTGTCGAACCGGCCGATCGTGTTGCCGGATTCCAGCGAAATCATGATCGAGGTGGTCAGCGGCCGCGAGATGAGCGTCAACTTCGACATGCAGTCGCTGGCCACGCTGGCGCACCACGACCGCATCGTGATCCGCCGTTCGCCGCATGCCATCACCTTCCTGCATCCGCAGGGCTGGAGCTATTACGCGACGCTGCGCCAGAAGCTGCACTGGCACGAGTATCCGTCGGTCGAGGGGCAGGTAAAATGAGCGCCGCCCGCCGCGTGCGCTGATTGCCACGCCGGCCGAACTTCCGCGAATTCCCGCGAACTTTCGATACACCCGCCATGCTGCGCACACTTTCGATCCGCGATTTTGTCATCGTCGATGCCATCGAACTGGAATTCGCTTCCGGCTTTTCGGTGCTGACCGGCGAGACCGGCGCCGGCAAGTCGATCCTGATCGACGCGCTGACGCTGGCGCTGGGCGGGCGCGGCGACGCCAGCGTGGTGCGCGAGGGCGCGTCGCGCGCCGACATCAGCGCCGATTTTTCCGGCGATGCCGAGGTCGATGCCTGGCTGGCCGCCAACGCTTTCCAGAACGACGAGGGCGGCGTGCTGCTGCGGCGCGTGATCGACAATGCCGGCCGTTCGCGCGCCTTCATCAACGGCAGCGCCGCCACCGCCGCCCAGTTGCGCGAACTGGGCGAACTGCTGGTCGACATCCACGGCCAGCACGCGCACCAGTCGCTGGTGCGCGCCGACGCCCAGCGCCTCTTGCTCGATACCCAGGCCGGCCTGTTGCCGCAGGCCGCCGAAGTGGCCGCGGCCTTCCGCGATTGGCAGGCGATGGCGCGTCAGCGCGCCGAATTCGAGCGCAACGCCAAAAACGTGCTGGCCGAGCGCGAGCGGCTCGAATGGCAGGTCGGCGAACTGGAAAAACTGGCGGCCCGTCCCGGCGAATGGAGCGAGATCAGCAACGAACACAGCCGGCTGTCGCATGCCGCCAGCCTGCTGGAAGGCGCGCAGGAAGCGCTGACGGTGATTTCCGAAGCCGACAGCCCGCTGCTGTCGCGGCTGTCGGCGCTGACGCAGAAGCTCGGCAAGCTGGCCGACATCGATGCCGGCCTGCAGCCGGTGCTGGACGTGCTGGAGCCGGCCCGCATCCAGTTGCAGGAAGCGGTGTACGTGCTGAACGATTATCTGGCGCGGGTGGAACTCGATCCGGCGCGGCTGCAGGCGGTCGAGGCGCGGCTGGAGGCGCTGCATTCGACCGCGCGCAAGTTCCGCGTCGAACCGGAACAGCTGCCGGCCGAATGCGAGGCGCTGGCGGCGCAGTTGCGCCAGCTGGAAAACGTCAGCGACCTGGACGCGCTGCGGGCGCAGGAACAGAAACTGCAGGATGCCTATCTGGCCGGCGCGCGCAAGCTGTCGAAGGCGCGCGCCAGGGCCGCCGCCGCGCTCGGCGAGGCGGTGACGGCGGCGATGCAGGAATTGAGCATGGGCGGCGGCCGTTTCGCGGTGGCGCTGAACTCTTGCGACGCCGCCAGCTACGGGCTGGAGCAGGTCGAATTTCTGGTCGCCGGCCACGCCGGGGTGGCGCCACGGCCGCTGGCCAAGGTCGCTTCCGGCGGCGAACTGGCGCGCATCGCGCTGGCGATTTCGGTGATCACTTCCACCAGCGGCGCCCGTGCCGGCACGCTGATCTTCGACGAAGTCGACAGCGGCATCGGCGGTGGCGTCGCCGAAGTGGTCGGCCGCCTGCTGAAGAAGCTCGGCCAGGAACGCCAGGTGCTGTGCGTGACGCATTTGCCGCAGGTAGCCAGCCAGGCCAACCAGCATTTCCAGGTCAGCAAGCGCAGCGACGGCGGCAAGACCGTTTCGCAGATCCAGCCGCTGGACGCCAAGGCGCGCGTCGAGGAAATCGCCCGCATGCTGGGCGGGCTGGAAATCACCGCCACCACCCGCAAGCACGCGCGCGAGCTGCTGGCGCTGTAGCGCCGGCGCGGCGCCGTATTTTTCATCCGACCGGCCTGTCATGTCCTTTCGTCCCGAACCTCCGCACATCCACGGCACGCCGGCCGGCACCGCCGTGGTGCTGGTCAATCTCGGCACGCCGGAAGCGCCGAGCGCCGCCGCGCTGCGGCCGTACCTGAAGGAATTCCTGTCCGATCCGCGTGTGGTGGAAATCCCGCGCGCGCTGTGGTGGCCGATCCTGCACGGCGTGATCCTGCCGCTGCGGCCGAAGCGCTCGGCCGCCAAGTACCGGGCGATCTGGAGCGAGGAAGGTTCGCCGCTGAAGGTCCACACCGAAAAGCAGGCGCTGCTGCTGCGCGGTTATCTGGGTCAGCGCGGCCATCAGTTGCGGGTCGAATACGCGATGCGCTACGGCCAGCCGGCGCTGCCGGTGGTGCTCGATCGGCTGCGGGCGGAAGGCTGCGGCCGCATCCTGGTGCTGCCGGCCTATCCGCAGTATTCCGGAACCTCGACCGCGTCGGTGTTCGACGCCGTGTTCGCCCATTACGCGACGGTGCGCAACGTGCCGGAACTGCGGCTGGTGCGGGAATATCACGACGACCCCGGCTACATCGGCGCGCTGGCCGAGGCGGTGCAGGCGCACTGGCAGCGGCACGGTCGCGGCGAGCGGCTGCTGATGAGTTTTCACGGCGTGCCGAAGCGCACGCTGACGCTGGGTGATCCCTACCATTGCGCCTGCCGCAAGACCGGGCGGCTGTTGGCCGAACGGCTCGGGCTGGCCGACGATCAGTATGTCATCACCTTCCAGTCGCGCTTCGGCAAGGCCGAATGGCTGCAGCCGTATACCAGCGCCACCGCGCAGGCGCTGGCGCGTCAGGGCGTGCGGCGGCTGGACGTGATCTGCCCCGGCTTCGTCGCCGATTGCCTGGAAACGCTGGAGGAGATCGCGCTGGAGGTGCGGGCCGATTTCCAGCAGGCCGGCGGCGCCGAATTCCACTACATCCCGGCGCTGAACGAAGCGCCGTCATGGATCGCCGCGCTGGCCGATATTGCCGAACGGCATCTGTCAGGCTGGCCGACCGCCGCGCCGGACGCGGCCGCCCGGCGCGAGGCCGAAACGGCGCGGGCGGCGGCGCTGCGTCTTGGCGCCGGATCATGATACACGGTGGAGTAATTTTCAACCCGGGCTCTGGCTGCCCGTGACAGGCCGATTTTAAGGCATACTCCACCTATTCATGAAATCGGCAGGCGGTTTTCCCGGTGCTGGCAGGGGCGTTTGCTAGAATCGCGGGCTTCGCGTCAGTACGACGCCGGCCTGTCGCGCCGCCGCGGCCCGCGCGCTCCGGCGCCGCCGCGACGCTCCCGATGACCCCGTTTGCGTGGTAATCCCTTGAAAAAATGAGGGAATACCCCATTTGCCGTTTCGTCACGGGTTTCGTTACTGAATCGTTTGTGGGAGGTTGTGAATGCAAGAGCAAGACCAGAATAACCAGAGCGAACAGCCGTTGCCGGCCGACGCCACCGTGGACGCCGAAACGGCCGCCGCGCCCGCAGCCGGCGCCGACGAGCGGCTGGCCGCCGCCGAGGCGCGCGCGCGGGAGATGGAGGATGCCTTCCTGCGCGCCCGCGCCGAGGTGGAGAACATGCGCCGGCGCTCCCAGGAAGAAGTCGCGCGCGCGCACAAGTTCGCGGTCGAAGGCTTCGCCGAGGCGCTGCTGCCGGTGCGCGACGCGCTGGAAATGGCGCTGAAGATCGACACGCCGTCGGTCGAGTCGCTGAAATCCGGCGTCGACATGACGCTGAAGCAGATGGCCAGCGCCTTCGAGAAGCACAAGTTGCTCGAAGTCAATCCGCAGCCGGGCGAGAAGCTCGATCCGATGAAACATCAGGCGCTGTCGCTGGTACCGGCCGAGCAGGAACCGAACACCGTGGTGGAAGTGCTGCAGAAGGGCTACATGATCGCCGACCGGCTGCTGCGTCCGGCGCTGGTGACGGTGGCGCAGGAAAAAACCGGCTGAAAATGTTGCGTCGGCGCTTGAAAGCGCCGGGCTTTTCCACATATTGACAACATCGGTATTTCAGTCATCAGTCATCTCCAGTAAATCAAAGGAATAAAAATCATGGGCAAGATCATCGGCATCGATTTGGGCACCACCAACTCCTGCGTCGCCATCATGGAAGGCGGCCAGTCCAAAGTCATCGAAAACTCCGAGGGCGCGCGCACCACGCCGTCGATCATCGCTTATCAGGAAGACGGCGAAATTCTGGTTGGCGCGCCGGCCAAGCGGCAGGCGGTCACCAACCCGAAGAACACGCTGTATGCGGTCAAGCGCCTGATCGGCCGCAAGTTCGACGAGAAGGAAGTGCAGAAGGACATCAACCTGATGCCGTTCCAGATCATCAAGGCCGACAATGGCGACGCCTGGGTCGAAGCGCGCGACAAGAAGCTGGCGCCGCCGCAGATTTCCGCCGAAGTGCTGCGCAAGATGAAGAAAACCGCCGAGGATTATCTCGGCGAGGAAGTCACCGAAGCGGTCATCACGGTGCCGGCCTACTTCAACGATTCGCAGCGCCAGGCCACCAAGGACGCCGGCCGCATCGCCGGGCTGGATGTCAAGCGCATCATCAACGAACCGACCGCCGCGGCGCTCGCCTTCGGCCTCGACAAGAGCGGCAAGGGCGACCGCAAGATCGCCGTGTATGACCTGGGCGGCGGCACCTTCGACATCTCGATCATCGAGATCGCCGACGTCGATGGCGAAATGCAGTTCGAAGTGCTGTCCACCAACGGCGACACCTTCCTCGGCGGCGAGGACTTCGACCAGCGCATCATCGATTACATCCTCGACGAGTTCAAGAAGATCAACGGTCTTGACCTGTCCAAGGACGCGATCGCCCTGCAGCGCATCAAGGCTTCCGCCGAGCGCGCCAAGATCGAGCTGTCGTCGTCGCAGCAGACCGAAATCAACGAGCCGTACATCGCCATGGCGAACGGCGCGCCGCTGCACCTGAACCTGAAGATCACCCGCGCCAAGCTGGAATCGCTGGTCGAGGAACTGATTTCGCGCACCATCGATCCGGTCCGCACCGCGATCAAGGATGCCGGCATCAAGGTTTCCGACATCGACGACATCATCCTGGTCGGCGGCATGACGCGCATGCCGAAGGTGCAGGAAACGGTCAAGGAATTCTTCGGCAAGGAGCCGCGCAAGGACGTCAACCCGGACGAGGCGGTGGCGGTCGGCGCGGCGATCCAGGGCTCGGTGCTGTCCGGCGACCGCAAGGACCTGCTGCTGCTGGACGTGACCCCGCTGTCGCTCGGCATCGAAACGCTGGGCGGTGTGATGACCAAGATGATCCAGAAGAACACCACGATCCCGACCAAGTTCAGCCAGGTGTTCTCGACCGCCGACGACAACCAGCCGGCGGTGACGATCAAGGTGTTCCAGGGCGAACGCGAAATGGCCGCCGGCAACAAGGCGCTCGGCGAATTCAATCTGGAAGGCATTCCGCCGGCCGCGCGCGGCACGCCGCAGATCGAAGTCACCTTCGACATCGACGCCAACGGCATCCTGCACGTCGGCGCCAAGGACAAGGCCACCGGCAAGGAAAACAAGATCACCATCAAGGCCAATTCCGGTCTGACCGAGGATGAAATCCAGAAGATGGTGCGCGACGCCGAAGCCAACGCCGAGGAAGACAAGCGCCTGAAGGAAGTGGCCGAAGCGCACAACCAGGGCGATGCGCTGGTGCACTCGACCCGCAAGGCGTTGGCCGAGCATGGCGACAAGCTGGAAGCCGGCGAGAAGGACAAGATCGAAGCCGCCATCAAGGAACTGGAAGAAGCCTTGAAGGGCAACGACAAGGCGGACATCGACGCCAAGGCGGCGGCGGTCTCGGCTGCCGCGCAAAAGCTCGGCGAAAAGATGTACGCCGACATGCAGGCGCAGCAGCAGGCGGCTGCCGGTGCCGGCGCCCAGCCGGGCGGCGCTGGCGAGGGCGGCGAGAGCCGCGCCAAGGAAGACGACGTGGTGGACGCCGACTTCAAGGAAGTCAAGGACAACAAGTAACGCTCCACCGTCGGGCGGCCGGAACCGGGTTCCGGCGCGCCTGGACGCGCCGGGTCGAAGCGTTTTTGGCTTCCGCTCGGCGTTTTTGCAGATAACCGGGGTGCCTGAACAATGGCAAAGCGCGATTTTTACGAAGTTCTGGGCGTGGGCAAGAATGCGTCCGACGATGAGATCAAGAAGGCTTATCGCAAGCTGGCGATGAAGTACCATCCGGACCGCAATCCGGACAGCAAGGGCGCGGAAGAAAAGTTCAAGGAGGCCAAGGAAGCCTACGAGATGCTGTCCGACCCGCAGAAGAAGGAAGCCTACGACCGCTACGGTCATGCCGGCGTCGATCCGAACATGGGCGGCGGCGGTTTCGGCGCCGGCGGCGCTGGCGGTTTCGCCGATGCCTTCGGCGACATCTTCGGCGACATCTTCGGCGGCGGCGGCCGCAGCCGTGGCGGCCCGCAGGTATATCGCGGCGCCGACCTGCGCTACAACCTCGACATCACGCTGGAACAGGCGGCGCACGGTTTCGACACGACGATCCGGGTACCGTCCTGGGACAGCTGCGACACCTGCCATGGTTCCGGCGCCAAGCCCGGCACCCAGCCGGTCACCTGCACCACCTGCGGCGGCCACGGCCAGGTGCGGATGCAGCAGGGCTTCTTCTCGATCCAGCAGACCTGCCCGAAGTGCCACGGCAGCGGCAAGATGATCCCCGACCCGTGCTCCGCCTGCGGCGGCGCCGGCCGCATCAAGCGCAACAAGACGCTGGAAGTGAAGATTCCGGCCGGCATCGACGACGGCATGCGCATCCGTTCCTCCGGCAACGGCGAACCCGGCCTGAACAACGGCCCGGCCGGCGACCTGTACGTCGAAATCCACATCCAGCCGCATCCGGTATTCCAGCGCGAAGGCGACGACCTGCATTGCGAAATGCCGATCTCGTTCGCCCGCGCCGCGCTCGGCGGCGAAATCGAAGTGCCGACGCTGAACGGCAAGGCCAGCTTCACGATTCCCGAAGGCACGCAGTCCGGCAAGATCTTCCGGCTGCGCGGCAAGGGCATCAAGGGCGTGCGCTCCGGCTATGCCGGCGACCTGTTCTGCCACGTCGCGGTGGAAACCCCGGTCAAGCTGACCGAGCAGCAGAAGGAACTGCTGCGCGAATTCGAGCGTTCCACCACCGAGGGCGGCTCGCGCCACAGCCCGCAGAGCAAGTCGTGGAAGGACAAGGTCAAGGAGTTCTTCGAATAAGCGCGCTTTCCGCATCCGCTCCGAAGCCGCCGTTTATACGGCGGTTTTTTTATGCTGGCGTCAGAGCGGGCTGCAGCGGGTTGATCAATCACCATGGGGCAACATAGGGCCGTGGCCGTGCGCGGCGGCGCGCCATCGCAACGGGCAAGCGGGAATTTCTTGACGGCAGCCGATGGGGTGATATGATTCGTATATATTTCATATATTGGTGCGGTATGGGAATCGTGAATATTGATGATGATCTGCATGATCAAATCCGCAAGGCCAGCGCGGTGACGTGCCGCTCCATCAATGCGCAGGCTACCTTCTGGATAAAAATCGGCATGTTGTGCGAAATGAATCCGACGGTTTCCTTCAATGACATCGTCGCTCGTGAATTGCGGGCTTCCGGTGTTGAGGACCAGAGCGTGAATGGGCTGTCGACGTGATCAAGCGGCCCGAAGAAATGGCCTTGATGGCGGAATCGGGGAAATTGCTGTCCAGAGTATTTGGCCACCTGGACACATTCGACCTGATTGGCATGTCCACCATGGAAATCAACGACATCGTGGATGATTTCATTGTCCATGCGCTTGCTGCCCGCCCCGCCAGCAAAGGACAGTACGGCTACCCCTATGCACTGAATTCCTCGCCGAATCAGGTCGTTTGTCACGGCGTTCCCTCTGCATCGAAAATATTGGCGGATGGCGATATCGTGAATTTCGACATCACGCTGGAGAAGAACGGCTTTATCGCCGACTCCAGCAAGACTTACTGTGTCGGTCAGGTATCCCCATCGGCCAGACGGTTGGTCCAGGTAACGTACGAAGCGATGTGGAAGGGCATCAACGCGGTTCGGCCCGGCGCCCGATTGGGGGATGTCGGCCATGCGATTGAGCGCCATGCGCGGCGGAATGGGTATTCCGTCGTGAAAGAGTATTGCGGGCATGGTATCGGCCGGGAAATGCACGAAGAACCCCAGGTGCTGCATTGGGGAAAACCACGGACAGGTTTGGTGCTGCGCGAAGGGATGGTGTTCACTATCGAACCGATGATCAATCAGGGCCGAAGCGCAGTGCGGACAGAAGACGATGGATGGACGGTGGTGACGAAGGACGAAAAGCTGTCGGCCCAATTTGAACATACGGTCGCGGTGACGCGAAGTGGTTGTCAGGTGCTGACGCTGCGCGCTGACGAAAAACCGCTTCGCTGGAATTGAGGGCCAGTCATATTCCGAAAGCCGGGCGGATTGCCGAGTGGGAAACATTTCCGGGCCTGTCATTAATTTCGTGTTTGAGGCATAACATGACGCGAAGGAGTGTTTATGCCACGCAAACCAAGAACCCCAGGGGCCGCGCTGCCAGCCATTGCCCCAGAATTGCTGGAGTCGTTCGGTAA
>Ga0222422_100118_pt1 | contig 70965 bp, 52 predicted proteins | sample 3A1ome_FD_182469 | JGI IMG/M metagenome (GOLD analysis project Ga0222422, IMG submission 182469) | Enriched microbial communities from leaf-cutter ant dump, University of Wisconsin, Madison, United States - 3A110A (version 2) | ecosystem: Environmental > Terrestrial > Nest > Insects nest > Nest...
GCTCCAATCAATGAGACTGTTTTAAAATATCAAGTTCCAGCAACCACAAAAAACTGAACTGAAAGCGTATTTAAATAAAAGCAAATACGGTCAACTGTATTCAGGCATCGACATCTTTTCACTTTTAACTTTTCACTTTTAACTTATTCAAAACGTACTATCGTGCACCACCACCTTCGTCCAGGAATGCGAAAAGTTCTTAATGGCTTCCAGGTGGATAGGGTGATTTTCGTATACACCCACATCTTTCAGTGAATCAAAGGTAACAATAAGATTATAGGAGAAAGAGTTATCTACCACAGGCCGGGGATTGGTGGCGGCCGGCTTGCCGTAGCTCAATGATTTTACCCCCGGAATACGCTTCAGCTCCTCAAAGAAATAGACAAAATTCTCATCTTCCTCTTCCGTGAGGTCGTCTCTCAGCCAGAAAAGTACGTAATGTACTATTCCTTTGAGCTCGGGCACTTCACTTTCTTTCCCGCAGGCCTGAAGGGCACCCAGGCCACCTCCTGCCAGGGCCAGTCCCCCTACAAAGTTTCTTCTTTTCATATCCTGAAAATGGTTTTTAGGGTGGAAATATAGGAAATTTTATACAATCCCGGCCAATTATCCTTATTTTTAGGCGCCTGTTCGCGTACAGGCATCTTATCTTTAAACCTATTTAATGTCAATACAGGATGATCCGTAATTCTTTTCTTCTCCTATTCCTTTGTTTCCAGGTCTCTGCCCAGATCACCGCTCCCCATAAAGAATGGAAGCAGCTTTTCAATCACAGGGACCTGAAAGACTGGGATATTAAGATCAGGGGCTATGCGCTGAACGACAATTTTGCCAATACGTTTTCGGTCAAAGACAAAAAACTGGTGGTGAACTACGACGGCTATGACCAATTTGACCAGAAGTACGGTCACATCTTCTATAAAACCCCGTATTCCTACTATGTGATCCGGGTTGAGTACCGTTTTGTGGGCGACCAGGCAAACGGAGGCGAAGGCTGGGCTCTTCGTAACAGCGGTATTATGGTGCACGGACAGCCCGCCAATACCATGCTGAAAGACCAGGATTTTCCCATCTCTATTGAAGTGCAGTTGCTGGGCGGCACAGACGGCGAACGAACCACCTGTAACCTCTGCACACCGGGTACAAACGTGGTTTTTGACGGGAAGCTCGACACCCGCCATTGCATTAACTCCACCTCCAAAACCTATTACGGCGACCAGTGGGTGACGGCCGAAGTGGAAGTATTCGGCGACTCGCTGATCCGGCATTATGTTAACGGGGAAAAAGTACTGGAATATACGCAGCCGCAGATCGGCGGCGGAAACGTTTCGCCTTTTGATCCGGCCGTAAAGAAAGACGGCCTGCTGCTTAAAGAAGGTACCATCTCCCTGCAAAGTGAGAGCCACCCGGTAGAATTCCGGAAAGTGGAATTACTCAACCTGAAGGGCTGCATGGATCCGAAAGCCAAAAATTACCGGTCATATTTTATCAAAGAAGACAATTCGCTCTGTAAATATTAACCAGGCCTGTATTTCTTACGGTTCTGCCGGAAGGCCGATGTTCTCATTCAGCCACCGGAGCGACTCGTTAAAGGTTTTGAATATCTGCTCTTTCGGGATCAGGTTCGGAATGATCTCGATCCGGGAGATCATGTATTTCGGCTGTGCCTGTAAACCGATCAGCAGTACCTCTTTGTTCTGCCGTTTAAGGTCGGCAAAAATATCTTCCAGGACATAGAGGCCGCTCTGGTCAATGTACGGCACCCGGTCCATCCGGATGATCACGTATTCCGAATCACCGGGGATCTGGTTATACAGGTTTTTCAGCTCATTTGTATAGCCAAAAAAGACCGGCCCTTCCAGGCGTTTGACGTACACTTTTTTCAGCAGCTCTGCAGACAGTCCCGCCTCATCGTCCCAGGGCAGCTCTTCAAACTGGTCGGGGCTCTGAAGCTGGGAACGGTCGGCCGATATCTCTCCCATCTTCTTCATAAAGATCAGCGCGGAAATGATCAGGCCTACTCCTACGGCAATCACCAGGTCCCAGAAAACGGTCAGGAACATTACCAGGAACATTACGAAAACGTCTCCTTTGGGCATCTTATTGATCGCACGAAGTCCTTTATAGTCCAGTATACCGATACCTACAGTGATCAGCACGCCCGCCAGCACCGCATACGGAATACGGGAAGCCAGCGGTGCCAGGAACAGCAATATGCTTAAAAGGAGGAGTGCCGCAAAAACTCCCGAAAGGCGCGTCTTACCCCCTGTTTTCATGTTCAACAGGGTACGAATGGTGGCACTGGCCCCCGGTATCCCCCCAAACAGGGCGGCCATGCTGTTTCCTACTCCCTGAGAAATCAGCTCACGGCTGCTGTTATGCCGGGTGTGAATCATATTATCTACAATCACCGAGGTTAGCAGGGAATCAATAGACCCCAATACAGCAAGCGAAAAAATGGCGATCAGGTGAGGACGGATGGCCTGGAAGCTGAAGTCGGTAAACATAGAAAGCCCGAACTCCGGGAAACCCCGGGGGATTTCAGAAATAGTATTCAGCTTTACCCCCGTAAAAATGGCCGTCAGCGTAACCACCACCACTGCCACCAGGGTATTGGGCAGGATGGAAGCAACCTGCTTCAACGCCCTGAACACCACCGTTCTGTCGGGCAGGAAATCCACCACTTTCCGGAAACCGTAGATAATGACCACCGTGATGCTTACAAACAGGAACTCCAGCCAGCGGATATTCTGAACTCCGCGATCAATATTCCGGATCACTCCCCAGGTAGATTTCACCTGCGCTTTGGAGATCTCCCGGGCTTCCCGGACAATGTCGTCTTCCGTAATATTCCGGGCCTGCCTGACTTTTTCCTCAATAACGGCCAGGTCGGTTTTGGTCAGATCTTCGGCCGATTTCAGCTCCTGGAAAATCTGGCTCATGAGCGTAGACTCTGCCCGGATCCGGTTTTTTTCAAGCAGCACGGGGTCTTCAGCCGCCACGTAACCCAACAGGGGAAAAATCTGCGTGATGATGATAATCACCCCTATGCCGGTCATGAAGCCCGAAACCACAGGATAAGGAATATACTTAATGTATTTGCCCACACCCACAATGCCCAGCACCACCTGGAGCATTCCCGCCATAAAGAAAATAAAAAAGATTGATGGCAGGGCGCGTTGCATGTCGCCGTCAAACCCCTGGATGACCTGCGAGATCACTACCACACTCACAGCGGTCATGGGCGCGGTAGGGCCGCTGATCTGCGGTTGGGTAGAACAGAACAACGAAGCAAAAAAACCGATGAAAATAGCACCGGTCAGACCGGCCGCAGCACCCAGGCCCGACTGCTCACCAAAAGCCAGGGCCAGCGGCAGGGCTACTATACCTGCGGTGATTCCACCAAAAAAATCACCCCTTATATGTTCAAAAGTTACGTATTTTTCTGTAGCAGGGGGCATTTTTTACGGTTCAATGTTTTAATACTTTGCGAATTTCACAAGTTACACAATTTTTCGGACTCTTTCCTTCGCCTGTCTCTTCCCCGATAAAAAAAATGTGTATATTTACCCGGAAGACCTTAAATAAAATGAAAGTTATAGCGGCCATTGACCAGGGAACAACCAGTACCCGGTGTATATTTTTCAATAAGAAAGGAGAGATCGTATCGATGGCTCAGAAAGAGCATCGCCAGATTTTTCCCCAACCGGGCTGGGTGGAACATGACCCTGTAGAGATTGCCAAAAACACGCTGGAAGTAATAGCGCAGGCCCGGATCAGCAAAAACATAAGCCTGGGCAGCATTGCAGCCTGCGGCATTACCAACCAGCGCGAAACTACGGTTATCTGGAATAAGAGAACCGGGAAACCCTATTACAACGCTCTCGTATGGCAGGATACCCGGGTAGCGGCACAGGCAGAAGAGCTGGAAAAAAGCATAGGTTCGGAATATTTCAGGGGAAAAACCGGCCTGCCCGTTTCTACCTATTTCAGCAGCCTGAAGATTGCCTGGCTTCTGGATAACGTACCGGGCCTGAGAGAAGATGCCAGGCAGGGTCTGGCCCTTTTCGGCAATATGGATACGTTCACCGTCTGGCACCTGACCGGTGGCGCCCTGCATATCACAGATGTCACCAATGCCTCCCGTACCCAGCTGATGAACCTCGAAACCCTGAGCTGGGACCGCGACATCCTCGAAAAGCTGAATATCCCTGAAAGCATTCTGCCGGCCATACGGTCAAGTTCTGAGCATTATACCACCATAACGGCCGAGCCGCTGGCAGGCGTACCGCTGGCGGGTATCCTGGGTGACCAGCAGGCCGCCCTCGTAGGACAAACCTGCTTTGCCCCCGGCGAGGCAAAAAACACCTACGGCACGGGGTGCTTTATGCTGCTGAATACCGGCGGGAAGATCGTACCCTCGAAACACGGGCTCCTCACTACCGTAGCCTACCGGTTCGGAGAGCAGCCGGCCTGCTATGCCCTGGAGGGCTCGGTAGCCGTAACCGGCTCGCTGGTGCAGTGGCTGCGCGATAACCTGGGCATGATCCGGGACAGCAAAGACATTGAAAGCCTGGCCCATACCGTAAAAGATAATGGCGGCGCCTATTTTGTACCCGCTTTTTCAGGGTTATATGCCCCCTACTGGGAATCTTCGGCCCGCGGGGTTATTGCCGGGCTGACCCGCTTTATCAGCAAAGGCCATATTGCACGGGCCGTGCTTGAAGCCACCGCCTACCAGACCCTCGATGTGCTTCAGGCCATGGAAAAAGATGCCGGCATCACCCTCACCTCGCTGAAAGTAGACGGCGGCATGGTGGTAAATGAGCTTCTGATGCAGTTCCAGGCCGATATGCTGCAGGTGCCGGTGATCCGGCCGGTGATGATAGAAACCACCGCCCTGGGAGCTGCCTACGCCGCCGGACTGGCTACTGGCTTCTGGGAAACAACCGGTGAGCTCAAAGAAAACTGGGGCAAAGACCGGGAATGGCAACCCGACATTCCGCAGGAAACCCGTCAGAAATATATCCGGGGATGGCAGAAGGCCATTGAACGGTCAAGGAACTGGGAGGATTAGTTCCGGGTGGAGAGTTCCGGGTGGAGAGTTCTGAGTAGAGAGTAGTGGACAGGGCTCGTCATACCCGGAACTAAAAACTGCCCGCAAAGAATATTACTGGTCAAGAAACGCTTATCTTTGCCGGGCTAAAAATACCGCCCTTGAAAAATTCTTCCAAAGGACTGCTGTTCATCCTGATCACCGTACTTATCGATGTCATCGGGATCGGCCTGATTATCCCGATTATGCCGGCACTCTACCAGGAGCTGACCGGCGGAACAGTAAGTGAGTCGTCTACGTGGTCGGCTTACCTGGTTTTTGCATACTCACTCATGCAATTTATCTTCTCCCCCATCATCGGCGGGCTGAGCGATAAATACGGAAGGCGGCCGGTGCTGCTTCTCTCCCTGTTCGGCTTCGGGATAAACTATATTTTCCTGGCGCTGTCGCCTACCATCGGGTGGCTGTTCATCGGGCGGATAATTGCCGGCATAACCGGGGCCAGCTTTTCAACGGCCAACGCTTACATTGCCGATATTACCCCGTATGAGAAACGGGCCCAGAGCTTCGGGCTGGTGGGCGCCATGTTCGGGCTGGGCTTCATCATTGGCCCTGCGCTGGGCGGCGTATTGGGCGAAATGGGTACCCGCGTGCCGTTTTATGTGGCAGCCGGCCTTTCGCTGGCCAACTGGCTTTACGGCTATTTCATCCTGCCCGAATCACTTGCCCCTGAAAAAAGAAGAGAATTTAATATCCGGCGGGCCAACCCCGTGGGCAGTGTGATCAACCTGCGGAAAAACCCGTTTGTGTTCTCCCTTACCACAGCGCTGTTCCTGGTGTATATATCCGGGTTTGCCACACAGGGTACCTGGTCTTTCTACACCATTGAAAAATTCGGCTGGAGTGAAGCCGAGATCGGTCTTTCCCTGGCTTTCCTCGGCCTGCTGGCAGCAGCGGTACAGGGAGGCCTGATCCGGTATACCATTCCCCGGATCGGGCCTGAAAAATCGTTGTTCCTCGGACTGACCATGAATAGCCTGGGCCTGCTGGGCTTCGGACTGGCCACCCAAAGCTGGATGCTCTATGCGGTGATGGTCTTCAATGCGCTCAGCGGACTGGCCAGCCCGGCCTTCCAGGGCATCATCTCCAGCCACGTTCCGCCCAATGAGCAGGGCGAGCTCCAGGGCGGACTGACCAGCCTCATGAGCATTGCCGCCATTATCGGCCAGCCACTGATGCTGGGGCTGTTCCGTACATTCACCCGCGAAAACGCCCCTCTCTATTTTCCGGGCATGCCTTTCCTGGCCGGATGCCTCTGCAGTACTATCAGCATTATCCTGGCTTACCGGATAATCTATAAGAAAAATATTCCGAAAGTTGCACAGAACAATTAATATTACTACATTTGCACCCCGATCTACAGGTATAGTTTAAAGGTAGAACTGCGGTCTCCAAAACCGTCGGTCTGGGTTCGAGTCCTAGTACCTGTGCAAAACGAAGGCATTCATTGCCTTAAACAAGGTTATTATATGAATAAGGTTGTTCAGTTCTTCAAAGACTCCTGGCATGAAATCGCAAACGAGGTTACATGGCCTACGTGGAGTTCGCTTCAGTCAAGCGCTACGTTAGTGCTTGTGGCGTCTATTATCTTCGCCCTGGTGGTTGGAGGTATTGACTTCCTGATCACCAATGCGCTGGAGTTTTTGCTAGAATCTATCTGATTTATCATCTATGAGTGATTTCAACTGGTATGTGGTCAGAGCTGTTTCGCAGCAGGAAAAAAAGATAAAAAACTATATCGAGAATGAGGCCGTAAGAAGAAAGCTTACCGACTTCATTCCGGAAGTACTTATCCCCACAGAAAAAATAATCGAAGTACGGAACGGGAAAAAACGGGTAAGAGAGAAAAACTTCTTCCCCGGCTATATTCTCGTAAATGCCGACCTCAATAACGGTGAGGTGCTTCACCTTATCAAAAGTATCCCCGGTGTGATCGGGTTCCTGGGTAAAAACGGCGGCGCCTCTATTGAGCCCGAACCGTTGAGACAATCGGAAGTGAACCGTATCCTGGGTGTGCAGGAAACATCGCAGGAAGAATCGGTAGATTCGGGAATGTCGTTTGTGGCCGGCGAAACCGTTAAGGTAATCGACGGACCGTTCAACGGCTTTGAAGGAACCGTGGAAGAAATCTACGATGAGAAGAAAAAACTCAGCGTAAGTGTAAAGATCTTCGGAAGAAGCACCCCGGTAGAGCTGGGATACCTGCAGGTAGAGAAACTACAATAATCTTTTATAATACAATCAGAAGAGCTGCCGGAGCAATCAGGCAGCTTTTTTTTTCTATTAAAAGACTCTCCCTCCCGGAGATAAATCCTTTGCGGTTAAAAACACAAACGCTGCGTGAGCACCCGAAGCTACCAAACGGTACGCATACCCCCAAAACCACTACCACTTCTAACCACCGCTCCATAACTTTTAACTTTTAGTTTTTCACTTTTAACTTCCCCCTTTCTTTCCCCGCTTTCACAAAAAAAATCCCCGCCCGTATGTAACTTTTTACTTTTTTAAAAGTTCTTATAACAGGATGCAACGTTGAGCATACGTTCTGCATCTTTTAACAAAAGCTATTACAAACACTGTTTTTATCCATTCAAAAATGAATTCCGACCATTCAAACAGAAATGCTTTTCTCGTATGGGATGAGGAATTAATTTTGAAAACGAAAAAGCAATAAAACTTACTTAAAATTATGAAAAAGCTATTTAAAACATTCGCCGTACTGGCGGTTAGCAGCACTTTGGCCTTCGCCAACGTAAACCCTACTTCATTCAAAGTTGGCATGTACAATGTACAGAATACCCACATGTTAAAGGTATTTGTCAACAAAGAATCGTCCAATGCCCTGCTCCTGGAAATCTGTGATGCCAAAGGCCGTGTAATCCAATCGGAGCAGGTAGGAAAAAACAAGCACAATATGGGGCTCAATCTTAACCTGTCAGAGCTTGAGTCGGGAGATTATACCATCCGGTTATCCGACAAGACCTCTACTTTCACCAAAGAAATCAGGCTTGAGAAAGAGCAAAAAGAAGAGTTAAAAATTGTTATTTAGTTAGAATTCAGACATGGGCCGGCCTTTGGCCGGCCCCTTGTTTTATAAAGCCGCATATTTCTTCCGGATCCACAGGTAACGACCGGCCCCGAATACCAGCAGTACCGCCAGGGGCAATACAATATTCAATAGCTGGATCATCGTACGCTTATCCCTTATCTTTAGTACATCCAGGGGCCGCATGCCCACCGTTTTGGTCCGTGACAGCAGGATCCCCTCACCGTCGGTCAGGTAGTTCAACGCATTCAGAAGAAAGTCTTCATTGCCGTACATATGCTTAAAATACTTGTCAAACCCCAGCGGGTAAAACGTTCCTTTGGCAGTATTGACCTCGTTCAGAATCACGTTACCATCGGCTACCACCAGTATTTTGGCGGGGGCCGATTCCCGGATGAGCGAATCGCCCGCTGCCGCGATGCGGTTCCGGTACAGCGACCTGAACTTCCCTTCTGCCAGGTAGCCCACGGCTTTAATTCCCTCGTTATACTCTCCCTCCTCCGTATCTTTCCGCGCTTCGTTATACGTGATAAACGCCGGGGCATTCAGCACCCGCGTATGCGGAGAGGTCAGCAGCAAGGGGGTTTTCTTCAACCCGTCGCCGGCGTTTACGGTATCTATCGTGGAGGTATATTTGGTCAGCACCATCCCGATATTTTTGGTGATCAGGCTGTTACCGAAGTTATTGATCAGGGGATAGTACCGGTAAACCACCGGCTGAATATTGGGTTCATCTCCCGTATACCCCACCACCACCGGGATAACGGCCGCATTGAGCCCGTCTTTCACTATATTCTTATTAACCCGCAGACCGTAGTTAAACAGCAGGTCGTCAAGGTTCACATCCAGCGGCTGTGCGTAGGTTCCTTCCAGCCCTACCGAATCTACCTTCAGCCCGTCTACAAAAAACAGCACACTCCCTCCCTTCATGACAAACTGGTCTATCTTAAACCGGGTGCTGTCGTCTAAGGGCTTATCCGGTGCCGGAACAATGAGGGCATCCAGCCCGTCGAAGTTTCGCGAGGCCCGGGCATCAATGATAAACAGGTTGTACCGGTCTTTTATCGATTCGATCATGCCCCCGAATTCCAGCGGGCTGTGCGAGGTAAACTCCGGTAGCAGCCCGATATTCTTTTTGTCGGTAGCGGTGAGCTTCTGAATAGACGACGCCAGCTCATATTCTACGTTTTCATACGAACGGTTCAGCTTTTCTTCCGGGCTTACAGAAGTGATCTGGTTGGATTTCAGCAGGAGCACCACATCTTCTTTTCCGCCGGCCTTCACCACCGCGTACGGGAAAACCGCGATCTCCGATTTGCGCCCGCCTTTCTGATCAAACACATTGGTAGGCAGGATGCCTTTTTTCTCAAAATCAGCAAAACGCGTTTTTTTCTCTTCATTGCTTCCCTTTTCGGGGTCGACATACCGCACGGAAATGTTCTTCCCGGCATAATACCTGAACTCGCCGAGTGTTTCCTTTACGGCTCTCCTTAACCGTTCAAATCCGCCGGGAAGGTTATTCCCTTCCAGGTAAACGGTTACCTCAACCGGCGTTTCCAGTCCCTCCAACAGGCTTTTGGTAGCTTCTGCCACCGAATACCGCTTGTCTTCGGTGAGGTCCCACCGGAAATATACATAATAACTCAGGAGGTTAAGCAGGAGGATCCCCCCGATGATGATGGCCCTTTTACCCATGGTCAATTGCTAAATGATTTACAAAAATACGATAAAATGCGCTTATTCCTTTTCCGGAACTTCCGGCAGGAAAGGCACGTTTCAAACTTAAAGTGTTATTTTTGCACAAACATTCCATTTGTAATGATTCAGAGAATCCAATCCGTATTTCTATTGATCACTGCCATGGCACTGGCGGTATTCCTGGGCACCAACTCGTATGTCCGGACGCTTTCTGCTTCCGATTCGATCATTGTGAACCCGTACCATGTTATGCATAAAACCGGCACCCTGGGTACCGAAAAACCTATATTTTACGTAGCGGTTATGGCCTGCATTTCTATCCTGGTAGCCGTTATTGCCCTTTTCCAGTACCGGAACCGCCTGCGGCAGATCCTGTTTGTGGCCTTTAATGCCCTGATGATGGGCGCCACCCTGGCGGTAACCGTTTACCACATTGTAAAAGATGCCAAGCAGGCAGGCACCGGCGGTGAAGAAACGTACGAGGTAGGCATTTTTGCCCTGATTGTGGCATTGATCAGCAATTATATCGCCAATTACTTTATCAAAAAAGACGAAAAGCTGGTTCGTTCGGCTGACCGCATGAGATAGTATGAGGATTGTATTCATGGGTACCCCTGACTTTGCCGTGGCTACCCTGCAAAGGCTGGTAGAGCATAATTTTGAGGTGGTGGCCGTAGTCACGGCACCCGATAAGCCTGTGGGCAGGGGGCTTAAAATGAGCGCATCGCCGGTCAGGAAATATGCGGAATCCCGGAATATCCCCGTGCTCCAGCCTGAAAAGCTAAAGAATAAGGCCTTCCTGGAAGAGCTGGCAGCCTTTAAGGCCGATCTCCAGGTAGTAGTCGCCTTCCGCATGCTGCCCGAGGCCGTATGGGCCATGCCCCCCAAAGGCACCATCAACCTGCACGGCTCGCTGCTTCCCCAATACCGGGGTGCCGCCCCCATTAACTGGGCGGTGATCAACGGTGAAAAAATGACCGGTGTAACCACTTTTTTTATCGAGAAGGAAATCGACACCGGGAAAATCATCTTTACCGATACCCTGGAAATCGGGGAAAACGATACGGCAGGTGACCTCCACGACAAAATGATGTGGACCGGTGCCGACCTCGTGGTCAAAACCGTGAAGGCCATTGAAGTCGGCAGCTACCCTGAGCAGCCCCAGGATTTCAGCGGTGAATTAAAAGCCGCCCCTAAAATCTTTAAGGAAACCACGGAGATCGACTGGTCGAAAGATGCGGCCTCTCTCCATAATTTTGTACGCGGGCTCAGCCCTTACCCGGCTGCCTGGACCATGCTGGCCAATAAGCAGCTAAAGATTTTTGAAACCCGGCCACTGGATGCTCTACCCGGAAACCTGGAACGGGTACAAAATGGGGAATACCCGCTTTACACCGATCACAAAAAAAACCTGGTGGCCCAAACCGGTAACGGCTTCCTCAGTATCCTGTCTCTTCAACTGGAAGGTAAGAAACGAATGACGACGGAGGAGTTTCTGCGGGGATACAGGTTTGATTCGTGAGCTTTTTTGAACCTTATAAGTTAAATAAGAAGCTAACCGGATAAGAAAAATCTTATCTGTCTTTTATGACTTATATCCTTCAAACGATCAGCCCTGAAATTGCTTTTAAAATATTGCTCACAGCGCTCTTTCCCATTTTAGAAAAAGCAAACCACTTTTTACCCAAATCTTTTAATGAGGCTCCGAGATGATAGATTTCTATGTCATCAATGATCAAAAAACGGTCGTGGCTTTGAGCGAAGGGTTTCAGTGTAAAATTTCCGTATTGCTGGTTGGCTTTTTGAAGGTCGAGCGTTTGTTGTTTACTTACAGATCGGGTCAATATGAATACCCTTACCTCAGTTTTCTTTTTGGATAAGTGCGTAAAGGTACTTTCGTCAATGTAATTGTCAATCAGCACAATACGTTGGCGGGCAGTACGTATAATTCTGGAAGCAAGCTCGTAAGCATCAAACACTTGCCCATCAAAAAACACTCCTTGTGTAGGAACAGTGTTACCCTCTAAGGCTTTAAAAATTCGTTCAACCTTTTGGTCGGTTTCCAATTGCCTGCGTTCAAAACTGTCCATCCGCTGCAATAAGCCACTGTGAGAGGATATCATTTTTCGCATTGTTACGAAAGCATCCATGATTTGAATACTTACTTTTATGGCCACATGGCTACGTAAAACGGCCGACAACATGGCTACACCTTGTTCATTAAAGGCATAAGGTAAATATTTGATGTTTTGTCCACGTTTATCGTTCAAGATCACAAATTGTGATCTTGAACCTGAGGTTACAATTGGTGCTTCCCGGCTTTTAAACCGGTCACATTGGGTTACAAGTTCGCTGATTTCTTCCTCTGTTAATTGGAAGCGAAAATTTTCAGGGAAACGTTCTATGTTTCTTTTTACCGCCTGATTTAAAATTCTTACTTCCACCTGGTACATTTCTGCCAGATCCCGGTCTAGCATGACCTGCATACCCCTGATCGTAAAAATGCGGTCTTCGATGTATGCCTGTGTTATGGATAGTTCCTGACTCATTTGTTGTGCCTGATTTTAAAGTTATGCAAAGTAAAACTACGAAAACTTTACATTCTCTTTCAAAGTAGGAGTAAAAAATGCAAGAAATTCACTCTCATTAAGTTGGCACTGCTTTCACCGATACCCTGCATTTGATCTTTTCCTTTTTTTCACTTTTAGTTTTTAACTTTTCACTTTTCACTTACCCCCCTCTCCCTTTATCTTTACACAAAAAAATAACGATGCTCCTCAGCGATATCCTTTACAATGTCTCTCTGAAGTCTGTTTCGGGAAAAACAGATGCGGAAATCTCCAAAATCGAATTTGATTCCCGGAAAATAGAACCGGGAACCCTTTTTGTGGCTATTCCCGGAACGCAATCTGACGGGCACCGGTTTATCGGGAAAGCCATTGAATCAGGAGCATCAGCCATTCTTTGCGAGGTTTTACCCGATGAGCCCGTAGCCGATATCACCTACGTGCAGGTAGAGAATTCGGCAAAGGCCATGGGCATAGCTGCCGGGAATTTCTACGGCAACCCTTCACGGAGATTAAGCCTGGTGGGGGTAACCGGAACCAACGGCAAGACCTCGGTAGCCACCCTGCTTTTCAGCCTGTTCAGGCGGCTGGGCTACAAATGCGGCCTGCTTTCCACGGTACAAAACCAGGTGGAAGAAGAGATCATTCCTTCTACCCATACCACCCCTGATTCGGTCAGGATCAACGAGCTGCTGCACCTGATGCACACCAAGGGCTGCGCTTTTGTATTTATGGAGGTAAGCTCTCATGCCGTGGTGCAGGAAAGGATAGCCGGCCTTCATTTTTCGGGCGGGATCTTCACCAACATCACCCAGGATCACCTCGATTTCCATCATACGTTTGACGAGTACATCAAAGCCAAGAAAGGCTTCTTTGATGCCCTGCCCGCCTCCGCATTTGCCCTGACCAACGTAGATGACCGTAACGGGAAAGTCATGCTTCAGAATACGAAAGCAGAAAAACATTCCTACTCGCTTAAAAACATCGCTGATTTTAAAGGGAAGGTGCTCGACTGCGGACTTTTCGGCCTTCAGATGGACATCAACGGACAGGAGGTATGGTTCAAGCTGATCGGGAAATTCAATGCCTATAACCTGCTGGCCGTATACGGTGCAGCCGTGCTGCTCGACGAAAACCCGGAGAATATCCTGACCGAGCTCTCCCAGCTGACCCCGCCTCCCGGCCGGTTTGAGCAGGTGATCTCGCCGGAACACATTGTAGGGATCGTAGATTATGCCCATACGCCTGACGCCCTGAAAAACGTACTGGAAACCATTAACGACCTGCGCCAGGGCCACGAGCGCATTATTACGGTAGTGGGCTGCGGCGGAAACCGCGACAAAGGCAAACGCCCCCAGATGGCCGCTATAGCCTGCGACCTCTCAGATACCGTTATTCTCACTTCTGACAACCCCCGTAACGAAGAACCGGAAGACATCCTGGCCGATATGCAGGCCGGTGTACCCATCACAAAACGCCGGAAGGTAGAACAGATCACCGACCGCCGCGAGGCTATCCGGCATGCCGTTTCACTGGCAGGGCCGGAAGATATTGTACTGATTGCCGGAAAAGGCCACGAGACGTACCAGGACGTGAAAGGCATAAAAAGCCATTTTGACGACCGGGAGGAGCTGCGCGTCGCATTTGGTGCTTAACCAGCTGCACTTCTTAAAGAACCGGAGCGCAGCATCTCAGGGGACAGGCGTCATTTCACTCTGCCTGCCGGGTTCATCGGCGCGGACACCCTGAGCGCCGGGGTCCTTTTGGTTTTGGGTAGAAACAAATGCAAAGACGGAAAGGCTGAGCACACCGCTCAGCAGCCAGAAAACATCTGTGGCCCACACCTGGGTAAGCGGGGTTTTCCAGGGCCAGTCACCGGTAGTCAACCCGTTCACCAACGGAACAAGAAGCGAGAAAAATCCCCCTGATGCTAAGCCGAAACGGGTAACGGAATTTTCTGATTTCAGCAGCAGCACAACCGTTAACGCCATCAGTAGCCAGGAAACAAAGAATACCGTATTGACCCAAAAAGCATGATCCTCTATGCCGGGCACCAGCAGCTCTCCTGAAAATAAAATGGCCGTAGCCGGGAATAAGGTAAAGCAAACGGCCAGGAACACCTGTGTGACCCTGTGGTGAAATTTTTTCCGGGAAGCACTGTACCGGCTACTGTTGCGGGCCTCTTTCCAGATAAGAATACCGCTCACAAAAACAAAACAGGAGAAAAGGGCCATGACGAAATACAGCGCCTTTACAAATAACCCGCCGAAAGACGCAAAGTGCAGATTCGTGATCGACTCGATCACCCGGTAGGTAAATTTATTATTTTCAGGAAGCGAATGAAAAACCTCGCGGCCATCTTTTAGCCGGTAACCGGCATAGGCATTCGAGAAGAACACTTCCGGATTTTTACTGACCATGCGGAAGGTTATGCCCGCGTCTTCCTTCAACAGGTGATTGGCCTGTATACCCATCAGCCTGTAATCCTGTCCGTAGCGGGCCTCCCATTCACGAAACACCTGCTCTATATGAGGGGTATAATCAGCGGCTGCGGCCTGATCACTGTATTCGATATTGTACATGGGGTAAGCCAGCCGGAAAACATTTTCAGGAGCCCCTCCGTACAGCAGCAGCACCGTGGGCATCAACACAAGTATCAGGAGCAGGTAAAAAGCCCCGGTTACGGCATACATCAGCTGGTAAGGTAAGCCCAGCAGGCCGAATACCGTGTGGCTGTTGGTCCAGATCTGCTTCCAGGTTCCGGTAAACCCATAGGCCCAGAATTTGGTCAGCATATTTTTCCAGTGTACCAGTACGCCGGTAAGAACCGCAAACAGGAAGAACAGCGATACGAAACCGGCAATCCACCGGCCGGCATACGGAATCTGGTCAAAAAAATGGAGCTTGTACAGGGTTTCTCCCACTGTACTTCGCGGCTTTTCCATTATCTCAAAGCTGACAGGGTCCATTTTGCCGGTATAGTGGATCTCGGGGGCACCTTCCTTTTCAGGTTGGATATGGGCGAAGATCTGAACTACGGGACTTTCATCCGTAGGCATGGAAATAAATGTCTCATCGTTGATATCAAACGCTGTTTCGGCGCTTTTCAGGGCATGTATAGCCCGGGCCAATGTAAACTCCCGGATATCGGCTTTCCTTGCCCCGGGATTTTCCCAAAGGTAAAACTCCGATTTAAACAGGGTAAACGCCCCGGCAAAAAAGATGACAAATAATGCCACCGCCAGCACGATCCCGCTTACGGTGTGCAAATGAAAGAATATATTGTACGGCCGGTTGGCAAATCCTTTTAACTTCATGGCCACATGTTTTTTAAAATCCAGAATGCGCTGCCGAAAATCACTGTCAGTACAAGGAATAAACCCAGGGCATTCCATGCATTTCTGGCCAGGAATACGACTATCATCAGCCCGCCCCAAATCAGGAAAAAGGAAAAGCTGGAAAGAATAATGACCACATCACGGGTGGCAGGGAATACGGCCAGGAACAAATGGAATGAAGCAGACAGGAGGTACCCGCCTAACAGGGCGGTTACAATTTTTACCGCCCGCTGCCCTTTGGTGGTCAGGTATTTGCTGTTAGCCGGCATAATCTATCCATAAAAAAATTAATAAAACACCCAGGCTTACCCAAGTATACTTCCGGGGGAGATTCAATACAAAAATCAAAAGGCAAAAGGCGGCAGGAATAATCACCGAGGCCATAAAAATACCCATCCCGATACCGTATTGTCGCATGCAAAGCCCGGTGGCCAGGAGCAGCAGGATACCTCCGGCCCCCGCCGGTATACGCCCTTTCAGTTTCGCGTATGCCGAAGGAAAATACTTCGACCTGCTGTAATACGCCAGTCCACCCAGCATGGATAGGAGTAATCCCGTCATAAAAATCGCCTTCATTTTGTCGCAAATATTAATTTTAATTAGATTAATTCAAAATAATTTATTCATATATTGCATTTCAGAAGAAATTCAGACCTGTGCCGGGATAACCCGCATTATACCCCTACCCCACAGTTCACACAGCCGGATAAGAAAGCAGTATACACGGAGCGAACAAAACATCATTTTTCAAACACAGATTTGAATTATTCCGTAAATACATGCAGGAAATGAATAATTATTTTTATTTAGACTAATTATAATTAATAATTTTACGGTCTAAATAGTAACAAACCGTTATGAAGAAAATTATATTTTATTTCCTTATTCTTCCCTTCTTTGCACACCCGGGCCACGCCCAGCAGGTGGATACCGTTAAAACTTACACACTGGAAGAGGTAAAGATCCAGGCGAAAAGCATCCTGAACAAAACCAGCACCGATGCCAACAAGATGCCGGTAGGTTACCTGGAAACCCCGCAGGTGTACAACAGCGTATCAAGAGTGGTGCTGGAAAAGCAGATCGCCACCACCATTGAAGACGCCATGCATAACATTCCGGGCGTGACCAAGCTATGGGATGCTACGGGACGTACCGACGGCGGCTCTTTCTTTACCAGCCGGGGTTTCCAGACCTCCACCAAAGCCCGTAACGGGGTGGCCAACGTAGCCTCCACCAACCTGGACATGGCGAATATTGAGCGTATTGAGGTGATCAAAGGTCCTTCTGCCACCCTTTTCGGAAGTGTGATCACTTCATACGGCGGGGTCATCAACCGGATCACCAAAAAGCCGCTTTTTGTGGACAAGTCTTCGGTGAGTATCGCAGCAGGCACGCAGGGCTTCTACCGGGGATCGCTGGATATCAACAAAAAGCTGAGCAATACCGTGGCAGCCCGCCTGAATGCCGCCTGGCAGAACCAGGACTCCTGGCAGGACATCGGAACACAGAAGGCCTACCTGGTGGCACCCTCTTTTACTTACCGGCCGAATGAAAGGCTCCAGCTGGACCTGGAAGGCGAGTTCCTGGGTTCAAACGGTAATTCGAACGGGGGAAGCCATATCTTTTTCCTTACCCCTACATTCATTAATACGAACATCGCCGGTTTCCTGACCGCATTGGGGGTTCCGCAGCAAAACGTGGACTTCCTGATGGCCCAGGCTCCCAAAACCTTCAAAGAGGCCTACGGCACCGACAGGATTGACGAATTTAAAGTAAGCTACGACCGGTCTTACCTGAGCGATGACATTAAATTCAGATCCAATACGGCCTCCGTCTTCGGGAACGCCTCTTACCGGATCAACGATCACTGGACGTCTGAAACAGCGATCACCTTCAGCAATACAACGAACAACGGATACATGGGGTACCAATACCTGCTCCCTAATTACCTGATCAGCTTTGCACAAACCATAGTTACCGGTAACCCGAGCTTTGGTACTCCGGGACACGATTACCTGGCGCGAATGGTGTGGAGCCCCACGGGCAATGCCTCAAATTTTGAGATCCAGCAAAACTTTATATCCGATTATACGTTCGAAAATCGCATGAGAAACCGGGCCGTAGCCGGGCTGGATTATTCCAATTTTGTATCGAACATTACCTACAACCGTTTTTACGGTTCGCTGGCCGGCATTCCTTACCCTGACCTGTTTGACATCGTTCCTTCACACGGAGAAGTACCCAACTATGAAGCCTTTAACCTGGCCAATGTGGAGAAAGCGTACCAGACCAACCCCTCAGGAACACTGGATTACCGGTATACCAATAACGTTTACAGCGCTTACGTTAACGATATCTTCAATATCAACGAATACATTATCCTGAATGCCGGGCTGCGGCTGGATCATTTCTCGTACAGCAACCCCTCGCCGGATGTTGCGGGCTATAACCAGACCAAGCTGGCCCCGAAATTCGGTGCTATTGTTTCTCCGCTAAAAGACAAGCTGGCCTTTTTTGCCAACTACCAGAACGGTTTCACCAATAAAAACGGGAAAGATGCTACAGGAAAAGCGTTTATCCCGGAAGAAGCCAACCAGTGGGAGGCCGGCCTGAAATACAATTTGTGGAATGACAAGGTGACCGGCAGTATCAGCTACTATGATATCCTGGTAAAAAATATTGTACGCTCAGACGTGAATAACCCGTTGTACAATATCCAGGACGGCGAGCAGGCCAGCAAAGGCATTGAGCTGGAGATCCTGGCTAACCCGGTTCAGGGCTGGACCCTTATGGGTGGATACGGGTATAACGACAGCAAGTTTGTCCGGTCTACACCCGATGTGGAAGGCCGGAGACCCCAGGGGTCCGGACCGGAGCATACCGTGAATTTCTGGACCAACTATACCTTTACCTCTACCGTTCTCAAGGGCCTGGGAGCAGGTATCAGCGCCAATTATGCCAGCGAGGCCCTGGCTGTAAGCCTGGCACCAGACGGCGACCTGGTTGTGCCGGCCTATACCCTGATAGGCGCGCACCTGACCTATGACACCCCGAAATGGAAGCTGGGTATCAAGGTAAATAACCTCACCAATGAAAAGTACTGGATGGGCTGGACCAACATGATCCCCCAAAGACCCCGGCAGGGCATAGTAACCGTGGGATATAAGTTTTAGAAATACAATTGCTAATCACCAGGGAAACAGGATAGGGAGCCGCATTGCGGCTCCCTTATTCATTTATTTCCAACCTATGCAATTTTCTTACTCCTGATCATCATTTCCTCTGAAATTATTTAAACACAAAGGCAGGAACCCAGCTGGCAGAGGCTCTGGAAAACTACCTCTTTGATACGGTCACGGCCTTCCCGGTTTCAGCGCTTTTCCGGGCCGCATCCAGGATCTCCACTACCAGCATATTGTTTTCCAGCGAACTGAGGTCATAGGGCGGGAGGCTTACCTCGTTCCGGATCACCGCTTTGAACAATGAAAACGGGTCGTCATACGGTTTTTCCCTTTCAGGCAGCTTTTGCCGGGTTTCGCTGAAACCGTCATAGCCTTCGGCCATCCGTAAGCGCAGATCGTATTTATTATCGGCATAGATAGCCCCCGTAAGCCCGTAGATCTCCATATCTTTCCGGCCTATAGGCCAGTTCCAGGAAGGCTGAATGACGGCATTGGCGTTATCGTACGTCAGAATGATGGTGGCGTCATCGTCTGCTTCCGGGTTATTCTCCGGTTGAAGCTGCTGAAAAGCGGCCAGTACACGCCGGGGTTTCTGACCATTCATGAGCCAGGTCATCAGGTTGGCGCCATAGCACCCGAAGTCGGTGCTGGCTCCACCGCCATTGTACCGGGGATCAATGAGCCAGTCGAGAAACTCCCGGTCTATCCCGATCTTCTTAGGCCCCCTGTGGCCGTCTCTGACCACCACTTTCCGGATCCCGCCAATGGTTCCCTCCTTTACCATTTCAGCCGCCCGGGCGTTAGTGGGGTACCAGGTCGTCTCATAGTTCGTCAACAAATGAATACCGTATTTTTTAGCCAGGGCCTCCATTCTCCGGGCCTCTTTCAGGTTAATGGCCAGAGGCTTCTCCACCATCACGTGAATGCCGTGTGGCGCCGCCTTTTCCACCACTTCCCGGTGTCCGGAAATCGTATTGAATGCCGCTACGGCTTCCGGTTTCTGCGCAGCGATCAGCTCTTCCATGGAATTATATACCTTATCAGGAGAAAAGCCGTACCATCCGGCATATTTGGCGATCACCTCCTTGTCCTGCTCCACAATGCCCACAATCTCAAAATCGCCCCGCTTCTCACTGGCGAAAACCGTGTGCACATGGGTATGCGTCAGCCCGATCACTCCGAGCCGTAAAGGCCTGTTATCCTGAGCATAAGCCAGCAAAGGGAGGAAAAAGAACAGGAAAAGGGTCTTGATTTTCATGGGTTTAAAAAGTTCTTCCAAATATACAAAAAAGCTCAACCCGTTCATGACGAACGGGTTGAGCTTTTTCAGGGGAATAAATAATTATTTTACCTTTACAATAGCGGTGATCTGGCCGCCCTCCACCTTCAGGCCTTTGGCGGCTTTTGCGCTGGCCACATCAATAGAGTATACCCAGCTGCCTTCTGCTGTATTTAAGCCGATGTAAACCGTTTTACCGTCATCGCTTACGGTGTTATTGTTGTACGAGGCAGACGAAGACGAAATTTCGGCAGGTGTACCCGTAACCCAGGTAAAGGTTTGGTTGTACACATCGGCAATGGCCAGCTTCCTTGCGCCGGTGGTAGCGTTTTTGTCACCGTACATGTACAGTAAAAACTTACCGTCTTTGATATAGGTCTGGTTGGAAATATGGTGCCCGCCTGATTTTTCCTCTACATTAAAGAAGTAGCTCTTGTCAAATTCGGTAGCACCTTTGTTCACCCGCAGGAAGGCCGACGGCTTCTTGGATGTCAATACACCGCTGTTGGTTCCTGCGGCCGGAGAAAAAGCGTAAACATCTCCTTTCTCATCTACCGCCAGCCCGTCGTTAAAATAGGCGCCGATATAGCCTGTCCGGTTGTCTTTGATCACTTTTTCGAGCGTAAGATCGGGGTAAGAGAATACCGCAATCCAGGAGCTGTCGGCGTAAGCCGTTCCGAATACATCACTGCAGCAGCCCTTGATGCTCATATAAGGGGCAAATACTTTGTTTCCCACCTGTTTGGCCCAGGTAAAGTGTGCTCTTTCCCCGTTTCCGGCCAACTGAACAATATTGGCCTGCTTTTCACCCACAATCTGGGAGTTTTCCGTATTGATCCGGAAGAAGGTGGCACTTTCATTCCCGCTGCGGGGCACCTTAATGGTCAGGATATCGTCATTGACCACGGTAAAGACCTGTACGGTCTCGCTCTGGAAGTCGGAGATCTTCTCCAGCTTCCCGCGGTCATCCAGGCGATAGGTGGTAACGGCTCCCGGGTTTCCCTGGCCGTAAAGCAGGCTGAAAAATTTTCCTTTGTGCGACAGGTAATACCGGTAGCTTCCGTCCTGCTCAATTCCCTGCCCAATGGTGCTGATGGTGCCCTGGGTCAGGTCATCGGTGGTCAGCAGGTAGTCTGCCACGCCCTGTGAGCCCACAGGTGCCGAGGCGATAACATAGCGTGATTTTGCCTGAGGTTCCGGTTCCGGCTCGGGATCCGGCTTGGTTGTACTTTCAGAGCAGCTCATTACAACACCTGCCAGCAGTGTTGCCATTACTATTAATTTAGGTGACTTTAACATAATATATTGATTCATTTATTTACTGATGAAATACCTGGCTTTCAGGTAAAAGGCCCGGCCGGGTTTCTGCAGGCTGAAATTGTCATACAGCCGGCTGTCAAGAAGGTTCTTGCATTCGAGCGAGAGGTTATACTTCCCGTCTTTCATGGTATAGACCACATTGGCATCGTGAGAAAGCTGCCGGGGAATATCCAGCTTATCGTTTCCGAGGCTGGGCCAGTAGAGGTAATACGCATGAACATACAGCAGGTTATACCCTACCGACAGCATGGTACCTTTTTTACCGGCTATATTTTTAAAGAAAAATGAGGCGTCGGTATTCCCGAAGAGGAAAGGCATATTGGGGATCCTGTCGCGGTAAAGCGGGCTCACAATGGTGTAGCCTTCTTCGTATTTCGTGTTATTCCGGAGATTCTGGTACGTGAGGTTGGTACCGGCGGTAAACAGGTGGCTGTACGAATACCTGAACTCCCCGTCCAGGCCGAAGTTGGTCACGTCGGCCAGGTTATCCATTACCTGCTTGGTCTGGTTATTGTTCAGCCGCGCGCGTATAAATCCACGGGCATCCCGGTAGATCACATTCCCGTCAAGACTGTACCGGTGCCGGCTGCCGATTTTTCCTTTGTGGTCAAACCCCAGGTTATAGTTGTAGCTCGTTTCGGGATCCAGCTCAATATTTCCTTCCAGGTTGATGAGGTCACCGAAGAGCTCATCGGTTTCGGGCAGGCGGTAGCTTTTTTCGAAAGAGGCCTTCATCTGAAGGTTGGAGAGCAGGTAATAGGAAGAAGCGAGGCCGTATCCTACTTCATTGAAGGTATTTTCCTGCACCATGTAGGCTACGTCGCCCCAGTTTCCGCTGGGGTTATAGCTCTGGGAGTATTTGTTCCATTGGTGGAAGTACTTGACAAAGGCTGAAGTGCTCCATTTTTCATTGGGATCGTATTTATAGCCAATGCCCAGCACATTTTTGGTGTTTATTTTAGGGAGATCGTATTTTTCGTCCTGGGGGAAAAGCTCATCCGAGCCTTTCCGGTTAAAGGTATTAAAAACATTATTGACGGTAAGGGTATTTTTGTCATTGACCCGGTAGTTTACATTGGCGGTGACCAGCCCGTTATTGTTCCCGAAACGGTACAGCGACCGCTCTCTTTCGCTCCCCAGGCCCTGGTACTGCTTGTATTGCTGAAACCAGTTGTACCGGCGGTAAACGGTATCCACATTCTGCTCTTTCCCGAGGTTATAGTTGGCATTGACGGTCACGTCAAGTCCTTTGACAAGAAGGTCGCGCTTCATATATTTCAGCGAGGGCATGACGATGCTTCCTTTCCGGTACCACTGCCCGAAAACGCTGACCATCCTGGCACCGGTCTGGATTTCGGCCCGGTTCTGGCCCAGGGTCACCCCTACCAGCAGGCGGTCGGCATATTTTTTCCCCACTGCCCCGATGTTGGCAATGAGGGTCTCGTTATGGTAATTGTCGTGGAACCGTCTTACCCGCTGGTCCCTGAAGTATTCTCCCGTGTTGATGTCGGCTACGTCCACATTTACCCAATAGTTGTTATCCGAATAATTCTGGAATGCGTTGAGCTGGAATGTAAAGCCCGACTTCGTGGTTATCCCGGTGTTAATGGCAGTACGGTGGGTGTTGAACGAGCCGAAAGAGTAGGAGGCATCCAGGTAAGACCGCTGGTTATTGGCCGTAACAATGTTGACGGCCCCGCCCAGGGCATCCGAGCCCAGCCAGATAGGTACAACCCCCTTGTAGACTTCCACCCTTTCGGCCAGGTTGATGGGGATATTGTTGAGCTGGAACGACGAGCCGAAGTTGTCCATCGGAATGCCGTCAATAAAAAATTTTACCTGGCGGCCCGTAAAGCCATTCAGTGAAAAATTGATCCGGGAACCCAGTCCGCCGTTCTCCCGCACCCGAACGCCGGAGACCCGGTCAAGGGCGTGCGACAGGTCCAGGGTGGAGTTGTGCAGCTTGCCGGCATCAATGGCCGTAACATTAAACGACTGCCGGTTCACTTCCCTGACTTCCGAGCGGCCTATGACCGACACGTCTTCCAGCTGGTGCGCATCCGGCTCCAGAACGAGGTCGAGTCGCTGATGCTCACCCGCTTTTAATACGATTTTCCGTTCTACCGGCTGAAAGCCCAGGAAAGTTACCCGGAGGGTATACGCACCGGGCGCAAGGCTGGCCAGTGTATACCTGCCGGCCTCTGTTGAGAACACCCCTTTGGAAATACCGGCCAGGTATAACGACGCTCCAGGAAGCAATTCTCCGTCAGTACTTTTGACTGTTCCTGAAATAGTACAATTATTCTGTACCTGGGCCTGCAGCTTCCCTACACAGATGGTTATAAGGAATATAAAAACAAGAAGTAGAGTTCTGGTATTCATAGCAAACTAGTTATTTAAGCAAACTCCTTTAGACGAGTTCATTATTTATGGGGGCAAAAGTATTTATATTTTTATTTAGACTAATTAAAAATAATATTTTTTTCTCTTGTACCTGAGAAAAGGCAGAATTAGTTTAGATTATTATTGGTATAGTACAATTTTATTGTTATTTTTATTTAATCTAATTAAAATTTAAAAACATCTTCTAATTTTGCACCATCGAAACCCTCCGGCAGGGCTCATTAAACCTTTTATACCGGATGTTTACATTTATTTGTTTTCTTTTTATGTCGGGATTCATGTTGTGGATGAATACCTCCCAACGGATCACGCAGCCTGCTAAAACCGGCTTTATGGCTACCTTACCGGCCCGGCCGGGTCCGGGCAAATGGCTGGCTACACTGTTGTTTGCGGTAGCGTTTTTCCTGGCTGTCCTCGTCCTGGGAACGGGTAGCGGAATTTTTGCCTCGGTGGTTATCCTGATGGCGGCAGGCGGGCTCACCGTACTTCTCCGCCCGTTTAATTATCTCGGCAGAAGAAGTGTACTGCTCATTTTTATTATCTGCTTACTGCTTGAACTCCTGTTTAACTATGCCGGCCAATAAAAAATATTTAACCCGGTCTCCCTGGATGAGGCTGAATAAAATTCTTGCCGGAAGCGCCGGCGGCTACCTGGTTATGGTAAGCTTTCATGTTTTCCTGGGTTACGTGCTTCCCCGGCCCGAGGTTATGGCCACAGCGTTTTTTTCCGGGTATATCCTGTGGGCATTTTTGCTGCTGTGGGCCTTTACCACCCGTCACATCTGGAGGCTCTGGATGTTGTACCTGGCCTTAACCTTTCTTTTCCTCCTGCCTCATTTTTTGAAAATTACCCCTCTCTATGGATCTTAGGAAATACAATATCTACTTTCATACGCATACCATCAGCGGGATCATCATTGCCGCGCTGCTGTATGTGATCTTTTTTGCCGGCTCATTTTCTTTTTTCCGGGATGATATTACCGCCTGGCAGAAGGGACGGTCTGCCGTATCGGGGAAAATAGATGCCGACTACAATTTCCTGATGGACTCCCTGGCCCGGAATTACAACCTCCGCGGGCGGGACTTCGGATTTTACCTCCTCCGGCAGGGGCACGGTACCTACCTCAATATGTCTTCTTCCAAAGATACCACCATCAGCAAACCGCGGAAAGAGGCTCCGGCCCGCGGGCGCGGGAGACGAGGGGGCGACAGCGATTCGGCGTATTTCCTGTACCATTTTACCGACAAGAAGCCGGTTACGTATACCGAAGGCTACGACATGGGCGAGTTTCTGTACCGGCTGCATTTCCTGGCGCAGCTGAACCAGGTTCCCATCCGTATCGGCACTCCTTTCGGGTACCTGCTGGCAGGTATCGTGTCTTTTCTTTTCCTCTTTGCCCTGATCACCGGCCTGCTGCTGCATTGGGACAAGATCGTATCCAATTTCTTTATATTCCGGCCGTGGAGCAAGTGGAAGACCGTATGGACAGACATGCATACCGCTTTGGGGGTGATCGGCTTCCCGTTCCAGTTTGTTTTTGCCGTAACGGGCATTGTACTGATCGTTAATTTCGTGCTGATCTCGCCCTTCACCCGGCTGCTCTATAACGGCGACCAGGAAAAAGTATACGAGGAGCTCGAATACAACATCCCCATGAAAGCCGAATACAGCTACCGCCCGCTTGCCGGCTCGTTTGACCTGAACGCGTTTGTCAGCCACTGGCAAAATCAATGGGGGGAAAACCCGGTAACCCGCATTAATATCATTAACTACCTGGACAGCAGCATGCAGGTGCTCGTAACATCCAAACCTGACCCGGCAGAAAGCTTTGCGGGCTCGGGCTATGCGCTTGTTGATGTGGCTTCGGGTAAGATTCTGCAGCAGAAATCACCCGTTTCAGATACCCGTTACATTGACCGGGTAAAGAGTGTGCTTTACCACCTTCATTTCGGTGATTTCGGCGGTAAACCCCTGCGGATCGTGTTTTTTCTGCTGGGCCTTACCGGGTGCCTGGTTATTATTTCAGGAATTGTGATCTGGCTGGTAGCCCGCGATAAGACCGCCACACCCCGCCATAAACGGGTATTCAACTTCTGGGCCAGTAATTTCTTCCTGGCGGCCTGCCTGAGTATGCTCCCGGTCACCGCCTTTACCTTTATTATGATCAAAGCCCTGGATGAAGTGAACCAGTCGGTCATTTATGATGTCTATTTCTACAGCTGGCTGATCCTGGGAATCTTTTTAATGGCCTGGAGAAATTTACCCCTGATGAATAAGATAACCCTGGGGCTTTCAGCGGCTTTGTGCCTGGGCGTACCCCTGGCCAACGGGTTCTGCGACGGCCTCTGGATGTGGGATACGTATATACGGCACGAATGGGATATTTTCTTTATTGATGCCCTGTTCCTGGCGCTCTCAGCCGTATGCGGATTTGCCTTATGGCGGGTGAAACGGGATGCCCGGCCGTTCAAAATTATAGGATGATGAAGTCTCCCGGCCAGTTCCGGGAGACTCCCCCGTTAAATTATATCCGCACTATTTTCTGAACGGTATCTCCTTTCTTAATGGCGTCGTCTGCCTTTCTGGCCGACTTGTTGGTCACATATACGGTACCCGTATTTTTATCCAGGACAATGGTATTGGCCAGTCCTTCGGTAGGTACCCGCTCTTTCACCTTATACGTTTCGGTATCAATAACGGCTACTTCTTTTTTCTCGCGGTTGGCAGTAAACAGCAGGCCGCTTTTTTCATCGTACACCAGGCCTATGGGTGAAGCGTCATATCCCAGGTAAACCTTGTCAATGATTTCCCCGCTGCCGGCATCCAGCACGGTGATGTTATTGTCGTTCGACTGGGAAACAAACAAGCGGTTCTTTTTCAGATCCAGGGCAATATTCAGCGGGCAGTACGACCAGGTCTTCCATTTCCCTACCAGCTCATTGGTTTTGGAATCATAGACCAGCACATTCCCCTGCATGGTGCCTGAGTCTGTGGCATATATCCTTCCCTTCCTGCTGTCTACGTTCAGTCCCAGCGGAAACGCCCCCGGTATGGCTATGGTTTTCAGGTATTTATTGGTTTTCCCGTCTACCACCCAGATAGAAGGATCACCGTGATCGGAAACGTACACCAGGTTCCTGTCCTCATCTACCACAATCTCCCGGATTTTGGATTTCTCACGCCCGCTGGGGATAAGGGTACTTTTCCGGGTTTTCAGATCCACAGCACTGATGTTCTGCTGGATAGAATGCCCCACGTACAAGGTTTGTGTCCTGGTATTGATGGCCATACCAAACGGGGTGTATTTCCCGATATTGATAGAGTCTTTTACGGCCAGTGTAGCCTCATCCAGGACATAGACGAACTGGTCTGTTTCCGCCCTGAACCCTCCTTTGGGCCCCGCCACATACACACTTTTGGTGACCGGGTTGTGCACCAGCTGGTAAATGCTGGCATTGATCTTCTGAACGGCATCTACTTTGAACATTTTAGGAGCCGCCTCCTCTTTTTGCTGGGCAAACGCGCCTAAGCATACCATTGAAAAGCCGAGCACTGCTATACTTTTTTTCATGTTGATATTTGATGGTTAATAATACATATCCCGGCCATTTGACCGGTCAGGGGCAAAATTACTATTTTTATTTAGACTAATTATAAATAATAACAAAATCTCTTATAATTCCGGAGAAAGAAGGCATACTCCGCCGGTATGGATCATCAAAGCTCATGGCAGGTTACCCCACGGCCTGAAAGGTTTTCAGCACACTTTCCAGCCCGGTGCTTCTTGAGCCTTTCACCAGGAAGAAGGTGTTTTCAAATTTCATGTCCAGCAGCCAGTTATGCATGGAGAATTTATCCGTAAAGTAGAGGGCTTTGGGTAAATACGGGAGGGCGTGCCGCATATTTTCGCCGTATAAGACCACGTAGTCGAAACCCAGGCGGCTCACCAGCTCGCCCAGGGCGGCGTGCTCTTTTTCAGCGTAATCGCCCAGCTCAAACATATCGCCCAGGATCACCACTTTCTTTTTGGGGGTCTGCAATGCCGCAAAGCTTTTTACCGATGCCTCCATAGACGACGGGTTAGCGTTATAGGCGTCCATCAGGAAGGAGTTGGAGCCCGCTTCTACCGTTTGTGAGCGGTTATTATCGGGATTGTACCCGGCAATTGCCGCGGCGGCGGCGGCTTCCTCCACATTGAAATACAACCCAATGTTAAAGGCCGTCTGCATGTTGTCAAAATTGTATTTCCCGCCGATGTGCGAGGTGTAGCGCTTGCCGCTGTGCGGAGCCGTGAATTCAACCACGGGGCTTTCGGCTGTCATTTGCAGTGCATTTTCATCGTTTCCGTAATACACCACCGGCAATATGTTTCTTTCTTTTACCAGGCTGACCACCTTTTCATCGGTAGCGTTGACAAAGACTATCCCGCCTGATTTTTTCAGGAAGTCAAACAGCTCGCCTTTGCCTTTCCGGATCCCCTCTTCTCCCCCGAAGCCTTCCAGGTGTGCTTTGCCCAGGTTGGTAATGAATCCGTGGGTAGGTTCGGCGATAGCGCACAGCAGCTCAATCTCTTTCTGATGGTTGGCCCCCATTTCTATAACCGCTACCTGCGTATCATCGGGCATAGACAGCAGCGTGAGCGGCACGCCGATGTGATTATTCAGGTTTCCCTTTGTAGCGTGAACCTTATATTTTTGTGCCAGCACCCGGGTCAGCAGCTCTTTATTGGTGGTCTTGCCGTTAGAGCCCGTCAGCCCGATCACCGGCACGTCAAACTGTCGCCGATGATATCGTGCAAGCCGCTGAAGGGTTTCCAGCACATCCTCAAACAGAAGGCAGCGCTCGTTGACCGCATATTCCGCTTCATCTATTACGGCGTAGGCCGCTCCTTTACCCAGGGCTTCTTCCGCAAAGGTGTTTCCGTTGAATTTGTCGCCTTTCAATGCGAAAAAAATACATCCTTCGGTAATATTCCGGGTATCAGTGGTAATTCCCGTAGCGGTTTTATACAGCGCGTATAGTTCTTCTGTTGACATCTATTGTTTTGTAAAATCTTTCAAATTTCAGCAATTTTCATAACTTCGTAATTCATTATGGAAGAAACTTTTGAAACCTACGTATCGGCTTCGGGGAAAACACTGAAGATCGTTTCTGACGCCCACAGCGTTAAAGATATCAGCTTTGTCGAAGAGAAAGGCCCGGATTCTCCCACACAGCCGGAGATCCTGGAAAAAGCAGCCCGGCAGCTGGAAGAATATCTTTCGGGGAAGAGAGAAACATTTGATTTGAAGCTCGATCCTGACGGTACTGATTTTCAGAAGAAAGTATGGGATCTGCTGCAGACCATTCCTTTCGGGAAAACCAAAACCTACTCCTGGATGGCCGATCAGCTGGGCGACCCCAAGGTGATCCGGGCCGCCGCCTCTGCCAACGGGAAGAACCCCATTGCCATTGTCATTCCCTGTCACCGGGTGATCGGCTCAGACGGCAGCCTGACGGGCTATGCCGGCGGACTGGACAATAAACGGTTTTTGCTGGAGCTGGAGAGGGCGAACGGGGTACTCACCTTATTCAATTGACAATTGACAATTGACAATGTACAATTGACAATGAAACAGTTGTCAATTGTACATTGTCCATTGTCAATTATTAAAACAGCCACTTCAGCGCCTTCGGGAACTCCTGTCCCCAGCGCTTTTCATTGTGCAGCCCTTCAGGATCAAGCTCTGCTTTGATCTGTACTTTTTCAGACGAAAAGCCCTGTCCTTCAATGGTTGAAATCAGCTTTTCAATATTGGTAAACATGGTGGTACTTTCTTTTCCTCCACCATAGATATAAATTTTGGTATCGAGCGGATTAAAAAATTCCACCGCATCAAAATAAATTTTGGGGCTGGTCCACAAGGCCGGCGAGAATACCATTAAACGGCCGATTTTCTCCGGGTACATCATACCGGTATATATGCTGATGAGGCCGCCCATAGAGCTGCCGCCGATACCGGTAAACTGGCGCTCAGGCAGGGTACGGTATTGCTCATCGATCAGGGGTTTCAGCGTACGCACAATAAACGTGGCATACCGCATACCTTCTCCTTTCTGGTTTTCTTTCGGCGTTTTGTAGGGCGAATATTCCGAATTCCGGGTTTCGTCGCCGTGATCAATGGCCACCACAATGACATCGGTCTCTCCCTGTCTTTTCAGCAGCGAGATCCGCTTGTCAATTTCCCAGTTGCCGTAAGCCGAGCCGTTTCCGAACAGGTTCTGGGCATCGTTCATGTACAAAACCGGGTAGCGCTTTTCCGTATTCGTATGGTAATCGTGCGGCAGGAGAACCGATATTTTCCGCTTCCGCTTCAGCTGGGGAATTTCAAAGGCATCCGAGAATATTTCCACCAAAGGCATGGTTTCCTCATCAAACGGCGTGTAGCCGTTCTGCCTCCATAACGGCACGAAATCAGGATTTCCGAGCTCTTCCTGGTCAAAGAGGCGGTTCCGGGGGCTGTTTCCCAGCACATCCAGCTCTACATTGTCCCAGCCTCCTTTAGTATATTTATAGTACGTTTTTTCTACCAGGTCAGGCACTTTATCCAGGCTGATCCTGAACCGGCCCTCGTCTACCCTGTCCATAATAAAATCAGGGTCAGCAGGATTCCAGTTACAAAAATCTCCAGTCAGGAAAACGGGCCGGTCGTCTTTTATGCGTGTTTCTACTTCTAAAAACATTTTTCCAATTAAACGGGACACAAATTTAACATTTATGTATAAACATGCTTAAGGTAGAGGCGCAAAATTTTGCGCCTCTACCGGCACCGTTATATTTCCAGTATCCTGAATCCTTTGGCCGGAACCTTCACTTCTTTCTGCCACGATGACCCGTCCAGCACATCTTTCATGCGGGCCCCGTCAGGGATCATTTCCGCATAATCGCTGCTTCTGACTACCGTTTCTTCTTCATTTTTGTTGAGAATCACCCACAGCTTTTTCTGTCCGTCGAAACGGAAATAGCTGTAAATCCCGTTTTCCGGCACAAAATGCACCAGCTTCCCCTGATGCACCACCGTGGCGGTCTTGCGCCAGTTAAAGAGCTGACGGGTGAAGTCCTGCAGCTCTTTCTGCAGCGGAGAGAGATTTTCGCCTGTAAAGGCATTTTTCAGGTCTCCCGGCCAGCCGCCGGGCATATCGGCACGTAATACCCCGTGCTCTTCCGAATCCGGGTTAGACATGCCTATTTCCGTGCCGTAGTATACCTGGGGAATCCCCCGTACGGTAGCCAGGAACGCCAGTCCCATTTTGAATAAGCGCGGGTCTTCTTTTACCTGGGTAAAAAAGCGGTTCATGTCGTGGTTATCACCAAAAACCACCAGGTTATCGGGTGCCGGGTACAGGTAGTCGTCTGAAAGAGCCTGGTACAGGCGGGCCAGCCCGGTATGAAAACCTTCTTTTTCGGTAAGCGCCTGGCCCAGGGCCGCCTGCAGCGGGAAGTCCATCATTGACGGTATGTACGTTTCGTAGCCGTCTTCGTTGCGTTTCCCTTTCTGCCAGTAGGCAATGGTATTGGCTTTGGTGGTCCATTCCTCTCCTACCACATTCAGGTTCGGGTATTCGGCCAAGATGTCTTTCATCCATTGGGTAAGGAATGCTTTTTCAGAATACGGCCAGGTATCTACCCGCAGGCCCGACAGGCCGGCATATTCGATCCACCAGATGGTGTTCTGGGTCAGGTAGCGGGCCATAAAGGGATTCCGCTGGTTGAGGTCGGGCATAGACGGTACAAACCAGCCGGCCTTCATGGACTCCCGGTCTTTTTCAGAGGCATGGATATCCTGGTGCACTTCGCGGCGGTGGTTGGTAGGCTGGAATTTCCCGCCGTTGTTGATCCAGTCGCTGAAAGGCATATCGGCCATCCACCAATGGTCAATTCCGCAGTGATTCGGAATCACGTCCATAATCCATTTCAGGCCCATGGCATTGGATTGACGCACCATTTCTTTGAACGACTCGTTGCTGCCGTAGCGCGGATCGATCCGGTAATAATCGGTAATCGAATAGCCGTGGTAGGTGACCTGCTGCAGGTTGTTTTCCAGGAGAGGCATGCTCCACAGGGTGGTGAAGCCCATGTTTTTTATGTAGCTGAGGTGCTCGGTAATGCCCCGGATGTCACCGCCGTGCCGGCCGTTATAGTGCGATCGGTTCAGCTTTTCTTTGGTGTCAGGAGTGTTATCATTGCCGGTATCGCCGTTGGCAAAGCGATCGGGAGTGATCAGGTAGATCACGTCTGAGTTATCAAAACTTTTGCGCGAAGCCGAGTTCGCCACCCGGTTTTCGAGCTTTAGTGTACGGGAAATTACTTTCCCGCCGGCCGATGTGAAGTCGATCTTTACATCGCCCGCTTTGGCCGATTTCTCAATCTTCAGGTCAAGAAAAAGGTAGTTCGGACTATCGGCCTTGTGTGTTTTCACCAGCTTTACCCCGTTGTATTTTACAGAAGGCCGGGTTTCGGAAATGTTCTTCCCGTATACCAGTACCTGGAGCCCGGGATTATGCATGCCTGTCCACCATACCGACGGTTCCAGGCGCTGGATTTCCTGCGCCGACAGGGATATGCAGACAAAAAGGAGTACTATTATTTTTTTCATTTAAATTTCTTTAATGACCAAACGGTATAACTTTTAGCTGAGGTGCTGATCTCTGCCCGGCCACCCGCATCGGTAGTGAGCGTCAACCCGCTATTCCCGGAATAATCATAGATTACAGCATTCTTCCACGGTGTTACAATGGTGCGCTTAAGGGTGCGCGATGCATTATTCAGCGTTACCACCAGGCCGGGAGTAGCGCTGTCGCCACTGCGCTGCGCCACATAAAAATCCGTATCGGAATACAAAACCACCAGGTTTCCCGCGGCCAGTGAACGGTTAATTTCAATCAGCTTTTCCAGGCGAGGCTTTGACAGGATACTTTCGTAATCGCTGTAAAAAATGCAAGGATAGCCCGGGTGGGTCAGGATATACGCATAGGCCAGCATCCGGTTTTCTGCCGAGCCGATGCGGTTGCCCTGGTTGGTGTCTTTCTCGGTATCGTGGTTGTTGACAAAGGTCACGGCTTTTTCCGGGTACACTTTCCAGAGTGCATTCCGCTCCCCGAGAATTTTCATATTGTTGCCGTCAAGAGCCTGCTCCAGGTTATAAAAATTGGCAAAATCAAAGGCCCGGATACCGGTTTTATCTACCCAGGTTCTCAGGTAGTCGGTATTGCCGTCCCATGCTTCCAGTACCCCGAAACCGCCTACGGCATCCATCCACGATTTCACTACCGAAGGATCAAAGCCCTTTACGTAATCAAAACGCCAGCCGTCAAATTTCATGGTATTTTTATAATACCGCGCCACGGAAGAGTCCGATTCCCAGAACCATTTTTTCACATTGGGATTTTCGTGGCAAAGATCCTGCTCTTCAAAAAACAGGGCCTCGGCGTCCCGGTCGTGAATATGGTTGGGATGAAAGTCTTCGTAGCTGCGGTTAAAGCGGCCCGAAGCCGGCCGGAATAAGGTATAGGTCTCCTTGTGCCGGTAAGGATTGTATTCCGCCTGGCCGCCGCTGTTGTGGTTCAGCACAATATCTGCAATGACCTGCATACCCAGCCCGTGCGCTTTGGAGATCAGCGCTTCCAGCTCGGCCCGTGAGCCAAAACGGGTTTTCACGGTGCCCATCTGGTTGTATTCCCCGAAATCGAAGTAATCCATCGGGTCATAACCCATGGAGTACCCGCCCGACATCCCTTTGGAGGCCGGCGGCAGCCAGAGGCGGTCTACTCCTATTCCCTTCCAGTCGTCCAGCCGGGCACTAATGGTATTCCACCAGGCCTGGCGCGGTTCCACATCCCAGTAGAAGCCCTGCATCATCACGCCTTCCGGCCGCAGGTAAGAGGTAAGGTCTTCGGGGTCTGTGCTGGTCTTCGCCGGGTCATTGCCGCTTTTGCAGGCGGCAAGAGCCAGTACGAGAAGGAGAATCCTGATGCTTTTTTTCATAGCCATAAAGAGTATCTGAAAGATGGGGTGCTGGTGTCAGTTCGAGCGAAGACGAGAACCAAACGCCTCTCGTCTTCGCTCGAGGTGACACCAGCACCCCTGCCTGCAGTTCGGGCGTAGCCGGGAACCGCGTAGCCGGGGCCTTTCGGACAGCCACGTATATTTTACTTCTTCGTCAGCTTATACGTAGGTGTTGAACCGGAGAAGTCCAGCACAATATCGTACGTTCCGGCTGCTACCTTGATGTTATCGCCACCGGATTCCAGTGAGCCGTCAGCCCCGGTATCGCCGTAGTTAACATCCCAGGCATTGTCAGCCCTGAACTTGATCTCCCCGGCTTTCAGCACCACGTTCCTGGCAACCCACACTCCTTTGGTATCAAAGTCGGCAGCGTACTGCGAATAATCCAGGTCCATCAGCACGTCCGGTCCGTCCCATCCGTTCGGAGAGGCATCGCCCACCACACCCCACAGGTGCGTTACCGGCAGCAGGCTGTAGGTATTATCGTTCAGGTTCATGGTCACCAGGTATTTCCCGGCAGCCACTTTGATGTTATCGCCGCCATCGTCAAGGGTACCGTTGGCCCCGTTATCGCCGAAGTTAACTCCCCAGTCAGCGTTTAAACGGAACTTCATTTCTCCTTCTTTCAGGGTAATGATGGTTCTCCACTGATCAGAGAACGGATCGTAGGTCATTTTTCCGTCAGGAGTAGCGCCCCAGTCGTTAAAGGCGCTTCCTACTATGCCCCATGAATATTTCTCGAGCTTGTAGGTCAGCTTGCCCAGGTCCAGGGTGATTTTATAGGTTCCGGCAGTCACCTTGATATTGTCTCCGCCGGCGTCAAGCGTTCCGTCAGCCCCGCTATCCCCGTAGTTCACATCCCATCCTGAATCTTTCCGGAATTTGATCTCCCCGTTTTTCAGGGTGAGGTAAGCCACGTATACCTCGTTCTGAGCCGTTCTGTAGAATGGCCCGTCAGGAGTAGCGCCCCAATCGTTATAGGCATCGCCTACCACGCCCCAGGGCGTGCTCAGATCCAGCACATTCGCATACGGTGTAGCGCTCAGGCTGGCTACCGGTGATACGATAGAGGTAGCAGAAGACAGTACAATGCTTATGCGCACATCCAGAAGGTGCACTTCGTCAGGCTTCAGGCCCAGGTTTAGCAAAATGGCGTTCAGCTCGGAGCCTTTGAATTCCTTTTTCAAAGCTGAGCCAACCGAGGTGCTGTAGCCTTTTGAGAAGTCTCCGCCTTTCTTATCGATCTGGAGCAGGTAAGACGGCGCTGCCGCGTAACCGAAGTCAGGCGCTGCCCAGGAAACGGTCAGTACCGGGTTGCTGGCTTCGTCTTTGCTCAGCACCAGTGAAGGGGCCGAAAGCGTGATCTGGGTACCGGCGCCCTCGTTCATGACGGCCCTGATCTCATCTTTCTCACACGACCAGAGACCTGCCACCGCAAAAAGTATAATTAATATTCTTTTCATTTCTACATTCATTTTAGCGTTGTTTAATAACCCGTGGTTTGCGTAAGATTAGGATTCACCATAATGGCCTCCGCAGGTACCGGGTACAGCTTGTACTTGGCATCCACGGCTCTTCCGCCCTGTACTCCGCCTTTCCAGGCCCACAGGTAGGTATCGGTCACCAGCTGGTTAAAACGGATCAGGTCGGTTCTGCGGTGTCCTTCCCAATACAGCTCTCTTGCACGCTCATCCAGGATGAACTGCAGGTTAAGTGACGCATCGGAGATGTTTCCGGAGGCATTACCATAGGCCCTGCTTCTTACGGTGTTCACATAGCTGAGCGCCGTAGCCTTATCACCGGTGGTTGCTCCTCTTAAAACCGCCTCTGCATAAATCAGGTACATTTCTGATAAGCGGAAAACCGGGAAGTCGGTATCGGTGAAGTTCCTGTCGGGGTGATTGCCTATTCTTCCATCCACATAGTTATTGGTCCATTTCTTAACGTGCACGCCGTTATTGAAATTGGTGATGTCATCAATTTCATTTTCTACCGGGTCAATTTTATATTTCGACGTGGTAAAGAGTGCCCGCTTGTCGTTGGTAGTTGTGGTATTTCCTGAGTAAAACTTGCTGGAAAGACCTTTGGTGGCCCGGTAACCGGCCCAGCCGCTGCCTACATTGTAATCCGGGGCATCGTCTCCTGAAGCAGCATGTACCAGGAAGGTCGTATTGCCGTGTCCCTGTGTCATCAGTCCGTCACAGTTAATGGCCCAGATCACCTCGTTGGTCTGGGTATTGTTATCTGCCTGGAACAACCGGTAGTAATCGGTGCTAAGCGAATATCCCGACTCAATCACTTTTTTAGCATACGTGGCGGCTTCGTTGTATTTGCCGGCGCCGGTATAGGTTTCGGCGTTCAGGTACATACGTGCCAGAAGGGCCTGTGCAGCGGCTTTATCCACCCGTCCGTATACGTTTGACCGGGCAGCAGGTAAAAGCTCTTCCACCGCTTTAAGCTCGGTTTCGATATACGCAAATATCTCGTTGGCCGGCTTTTCTACCGGCGTGGTTCCGGTCTGGTCGGCTTCAGTCAGGAAAGAATACTTACCGAACAGGTCCATTGCCACCCAGTAATTAAATGCCCTGATGAATCTTGCTTCTGCCGCCATATTTTTGATGTTGGCAGCATCTGCACCGCTAAAGCCTCTTTCCGATATTTTGGCATCGGTTGCTTCTCTCAGGAAGGCATTGATCAGGCCGATATTCCATATTGGCCGGGCATAGGCACCTTTAATAAACGGATCGGAGCTGGTCCAGGCCAGGTTATGGAAATCTTTGATGGTCTGGTCATTCCATGCACAAACGGCCTCATCGGTAGGCAGCTCCTGCAGGTTAAAGAAAGGCCGTATGAAGGAAATCTGTGATCCGCCGTCCAGTCCTGAAATATCAGGGGAGCCGTCACCTTCATTTCCTCCCAGCGAAAGGCTGCCGTAAATTTTAGCCAGAACGGAGGTATACCCGTCCATGGTAGCGTATGCATTATTCGGCGTCATGTCGTTCTGCGGGAATAAGTCCAGCTTATTGGAACATGAGGTCACGATGCTCATGCTCAGGAAGGCTATCGCTATATTCTTAATGATATTTTTCATATTTTATCTCTTTTAGCTCGTCTTAAAAATCAAAGTTCAACCCGAAAGTGTACATTCTCGGACGCGGATAAATGGTATTATCCACCCCCGTGCTGGATGAGTTTTCCGGATCTAAGCCGCTGTACTTGGTAATCACGAACACATTGTTTACGCCCGCGTTCAGGCTGAGGGTGGCGTTTCCAAATACTTTTCCGACATAGTACCCTACATTGATATTGTCTAAGCGGAAGAAGGAGGCATTTTCGATATACAGGTCAGACTGGTACTGGTTGTTGTAGAAACCGGTGGTCAGCAATTCTGTAGAGGCGTTGTTGATGGTCAATACCGGATCCAGCAGGTTACGCATCACCGAACGTTCCGAACGGAAGTTGTTATAGAGGTAGTTTCCGAACATCCCGTGGCCCGATGCCCTGGCCGTCCATTTTTTGTAATTGATGGCCGTATTTATCCCCAGCAATGTGTTCGGAGCCGGCTGCTTGTACAGGTAACGGTCGGCATCTGAGATCTGCCCGTCGCCGTTCCTGTCCACATACACGCCTTCCAGCGGTTTCCCGTTGTGATCGTATACCTGCTGAAACACGTTGTAGGCATAAGGCCACTGGCCGATCATGTGCAGGCCGATGGTGTTACCGGTACCCCCGGCTATACCGCTCACGGGAATTCCTGTAAAGTTGGGGTCATCCTGCTTCCTTAAAGAAACAATTTCGGTTTTCGTTTTGGTAATGTTGAACCCGATATCCCACCGGAAGTTGTCGTTCAGCACCGGTGTGGTGTTTAATACAAACTCCATCCCCTTGTTGGTCAGGTTACCCACATTGGTAAACACGCTGATGTCAAAGGTAGATCCGTAGGCCACCGGCGCTACGGCCAGCAGGTCACGGGTGTCTTTGTTAAACCATTCTACCGTACCGGTGATCCGGTTGTTGGCAAAGCCGAAGTCCAGGCCCACGTTAGTGGTGGTAGTGGTTTCCCATTTGATGTTGGCATCTACGGCCGCCGGGCGTAAAAACTGGTAAAACTCATCCCCGAACTGGTATTGTGCCGTGTTGGAACCGTAGGCATAACGGGCCATGTACGGGTAGTAGTTGTTAAAATCCTGCTGACCGGTTACCCCCCAGCCTACTCTCAGCTTCATTTCCGAAACCGCTTTCGACCGGGCAAACAGGCCTTCTTTGATCTTCCATGCAGCAGCCAGGGCCGGGAAATAACCTACCCGGTTCTCAGGCGAAAATTTCGAACTCGCATCCCTTCTCAGTGAGGCGGTCAGCAAGTAAGTATCATCAAAGGTATAGTTGATCCTTCCCAGGTAAGAATCCAGGCGATATTGCGGCCTGTCGGTAGCAAATGCCGGAGCGCTGTTCGGGATAATTTCAGACCGGTCTGCGCTGTAGGCCGGGTTCATGAACACTTCTGTCAGGAAATCCTGGTACGAGTGCAGAGCCAGCACATCAAATTTGCTTTTGATTCCGGGCAGGTTTTTTTCGTAAAATGCGGAAACATCCCACAGCTTATTCGATTTCTTCTCGTCTTCGTTCTTGTAATACCCGTGTGTACGGTAGTTGGAAGCCGCCAGGGCGCTGATGGTTTCCGTACGGTTACCGTTGGTATGATCCAGGGCCAGGTTGGTACGCAGGCTCAGTCCTTCTATCCACGGCAGCTTATAGTCCAGCTCCACGTTCCCGATAAAGCGGCTGGCTTTCCGGGCGTCGTTTCTCAGATCGAGCATAGCCAGCGGGTTTCTTCCGGCCAGGTTGTTCCAGTCGCCGGTAGAGGTAAGCCATTCAAAATATCCGCCATACGCATTGTCGGCATATACGGGTTGGGTAGGGTCCATACGAAGCGCCGCTCCTACGGCTCCTTCGTCAGCCTTGCGGTTCTGCGTACCGGCCACACGTGCGTTGATGTTGACCGAAAGGGTGTTATCCAGGAACTTAGGGCTCAGGTTAAGGGCACCGGAAGTTCTCTGGAAATTATCGGTTTTCAGGAGACCGTTCTGGTTCGAGTACCCTAAAGATACCCTGAACGGGATATTTTTTACCGATCCGCTGGCGCTCAGGTTATTGTCTGTACCGGTAGAGTTCCGGAAGATCACATCCTGCCAGTCGGTATTTTCGGCTCCCAGCATGTCTTTGTAGGTATTGTTCCCGGTAGATGCGGCATGTGCGTTGATCAGGTCTCTTACCTGGTCACCGTTCAGCATATCTACTTTTTTGGTGATTACCCCGGCAGAGAACTGGGTGTTGAAGTTAAAGCGCGGCTTGCCTGAAGCTCCTTTCTTGGTGGTAATGATGATCACCCCGTTAGAAGCTCTTGAACCGTACAGGGCTGCTGCCGAAGCATCTTTCAGCACCGACATGCTCTCAATATCGTTCGGGTTAATGGTGTTCAGGAGGTTATCCGACCCTTTGATGCCGTTTCCTTCCACCGGGATCCCGTCAATCACAATCAGCGGGTCATTCGAAGCGTTCAACGAGGCCGCACCACGGATACGGATGGTACTTCCGCCACCGGCAGAACCGCCTCCGGGGGTTACCTGGAGACCGGCAACCTTACCCTGCAGCAACTGCTCCGACGACTGGATATTTCCCTGCTGGAAATCTTTGGCATTCACGGCGATCACCGAACCGGTAAGGTCGGCCTTTTTCCGGGTACCGTAAGCTACCACTACCACTTCTTCCAATAACTTGGGATCATCAGCCAGGCTTACATTGATCACCGACTGGTTACCCACGGTTACCTCCTGAGCTACTTTTCCCACATAAGAGAAAACCAGAACGGCGTTGCTCTCCGGTACACTGATCCGGTAGTTCCCGTCTACGTCGGTCACCGTGGCCGTGGTGGTTCCTTTCACCATCACCGTGGCACCTATTATTTCCGAATTATCCCCGGCATCCGTTACTTTCCCGGTAACTGTCTTTTGTGCCCAAGCCGTGGAAACCGCCATCAGGAATACGAGCAGACCCGCCATATTCCGGAACGCGAAATTCCACTTCCTCAATCGTACGTGTTTTTGCATATGAATTGTTCAATAAAATGGTTAAATACAAATAGCCCTACCTCTCTGTATTGGAAGATACATATAGAAAATAGGAAAATTCTGCGACAAAGATACGGCGGTCGCCTCCTACGGGTCGCCCCGCCTTGTACAATTTGAATAAAAAATTGTATTACGCTATTTTACTGACAATCAATAACTTATAAAAACAAAAGTGCCGCTTTTAAAAGCGGCACTTCCTGGTTATCCGAAACCGGGTATTGAAACAGAGCTGATCTATTCCTTAATAGCCCGGATTTTGCTTCAGGCTGGGGTTGGTGGCAATCTGATCAGGAGGGATGGGGAACAGCCGGGTATGAGCCGGTGATGCCGGCTTAAACCGCCAGGCATTGTTGAATTTCCCGAAACGGATCAGGTCCTGGCGGCGGTGCAGCTCCCACGACATCTCTCTTCCTCTTTCGGCCAGAAGCTCATCAAGGGTCAGCTGTGCTGCCGTATACGGCTTCACGCCCGCTCTTTCCCGGATGATGTTCACATCGGCCAGGGCGGCAGCGGTATTCCCGAGGCGCAGGTTGGCTTCACCCCGCATCAGGATGGCATCGCCGAGGCGGAAGATCACGAAGTCGTTATCCTGCTGGTCAATGGGGTTGTTCCGCTGAATTTCATATTTGGCCGCCCTTGCTCCCCTTACACGGGTATCAGCACCGGCCGGCATCACCAGCGCAGGCACTTCGGGGTTCAGCACCAGCGGGATGTCGTCATCCATCAGCGGAGTCACACCGTCTGCGGCATACCGTTGTCCTACCATCCACATTTGCTTACGGATGTCATCGTCAGTAAACGAATAATAGTGTTCGGGCACGGCGCAGGGTCCGTTCCACGGGCTGTTTCCTATGTTAAACTCCAATTGCTGGCGGTAGTGCAATACCGGCATCTGGATATTAAAGCCCGTTCTTTTGGTCCGGTCAAAAGCCGTAGCCAGTATGATCTCGGGAGAGTCCTGGTTCCGGGCCGAGAACGTGCTGAAGAAATCAGCCGGCAATGAAAACTTACCCGATTCGATAATGCGGGTGGTATAGTCTACAGCCTTGGCCCACTGGGGCGTTCCGGTATAAACCTCCGCATTCAGGTATAGCTTGGCAAGGAGCATATCTACCACGTATTTGTTAAACCGGGTATAGTAGGCCCCGCCCACGGTCACGCTCAGGTCAGGATACACCTCCAGCAGCTCTTTTTCTATGAATTCAAATACCTGCTTCGTGGTACTTTGCGGCGGATTTCCTGACGACACCCCGTCTGCAATAATCACGTTTCCGAAATTATCCATAGCGATGTAATGGAAAAATGCCCTCAAAGCCCGTAATTCTGCCAGCTTAGACGGTTCAGACACAAATTTCATCTGCAGGTTAATGGCTGTAATGGCGTTATAGCACCAGCTCCAGATGCCGTTAAAGCGGCCGTTATCCTGGGCAGCTTCCCAGGTATGGGTATACATCCGCACATGCTGACCGCCGTCGCCCCAGTCACCACCCCGGGTAGGGATCATCATTTCATCGGTGCTGGGCTGTACCCAGAAGAGTGTAGGCCAGTAGTCTCCCACCCGGTTATAAAGCGGGCCGAGAAGGGCTTCCTGCTGCGCCGGGGTGCTCCCGAAGCTTTCAGTAGGTATGACATCGTAGGTTTTCTCCGTGAGGTCGGTACATGCCTGTGACATTATCAGAGCCCCTACAGCTAAAATTCTATATATTCCTTTCATCTTCTTCAAAGTCTTTTTAGTTAAAATGTAAGATTAACTCCCAACTGGAACGACCGAGTTTTAGGATAAACCGTTAGATAATCCAATCCGAGTGCATTAGGCCGCTGTGAACTGTTGTTCTCCAGGTCTCCCCGGGTCTGAAGCTCAGGGTCAATCCCTTTGTACTTCGTAAAGATCAGCAGGTTATTGCCGCCCAGGTAAATCCTGGCGTTGGAGAGGGTTTTACCGTTTACCGGCACGTTGTATCCCACCTGCCAGTTGTCCAGCCGTACGAACGACCCGTTCTCTACCCACATGCTGGTCAGCCGGTTGGTTTCATAGTTATCGGGCAACGTATTTACGTCTTTCAGCATGTTGGTTTCCAGGATTGATCCCGGAATCATCAGGTTATTCCGGATGTTGTTCAGGATGCTGTTTCCGAATGTTCCTCTCAGCTGGAAGCTCAGGTCAAAGTTGCCGTACCTGAACGTATTGCTCAATGCACCGGTCAGGAAAGGCTGCGGGTTGCCGGCTGAAATCGGGTTGCCTGCCTTGAATGCTTCGTACGCATCGGATACCGACACATCGGTGGTGTTGCCTTTTCCTTCAGCTCCTTTCATGACTACTTTTCCTTCTGAATTAAATTCCACGAAAGTAGGCACATAGTTAAATTCACCCAACGGTCTGCCCGGGGTCAGGTAAGAGGCAAACACATCGCTTAGCCCGCGTCCTCCGAAGGGGTTAAAGCGAACCTGGCCGGTAGAGAACTGGTCGTTTGACAGCGAAACCACCTTGTTTTTGTTGTACGAGACAACCAGCTGAGGCGTCCACGAAAAGTTTTTCTTCTCAATCACAGCTCCGCCAAAGCTAAGCTCCAGCCCCGTGTTTTTCATGGTTCCCACGTTAGCCAGGATGGTGGGGGTAAAATAATCTACCCCATTGGCAGGTACGCTGTAGTTGTACAGCATGTCCCGGGTCAGCTTATTGTACCATTCAATCGTACCCGAATACCGGCCCGAAGCCAGCTGGAAGTCGAGACCCACGTTAGTGGTTTCCAGCACCTCCCATTTCAGGTTAGGGTTGGCATTCTGCGTGATGGCATAGCCGGGGAGGAAATCGCCCACGGCTCCGTCATAGTAGGTGCCGCTTAAGCCGTACAGCATGATCGAGTTATAGGGATTGATCCCTTCCGAGTTACCCGTTTGTCCCCAGCCCACTCTCAGCTTCAGGTAATTCAAGCCGGAAGGCTGCCCGAAGAACGCTTCGTTGGAGATGATCCAGCCCGCACCAAACGAAGGGAAAAGACCCCATTTGTTGTTGGCTCCGAACTTAGAGCTTCCGTCTTCTCTCAGCGTGGCGGTCAGGTTATAACGGTCTTTCAGGTTCAGCGTGGCCCTTCCGAAGAAAGAGATCAGCTTGGTCTGGTTGCGGTAAGAAGTGGCATAACTATTACTGGGATTGATCAGGGTACCCGAGCCGAGCCCCAGGTTATCAATGGTCACAAAGTCGGTTACAAAGCCGGTATTGGCGGCTGCGAACCCGTCGTTGTCATTCTGCTGGTACGAATACCCCACCAGGAATGCCATGTTTGATTCGCCGCTCAGTGCCTTAAAGTAATTGGCGGTCAGCTCCATCAGCTTACTTTGCGCTTCGAAATACGAGCGGCTGGCCCGGCCGTTAGCTCCCTGGTAGGCTTTGATATTGGGGTCGGTCCAGTAATCCGTTACGCCGTTTTCGCGTTGGATCTGCCCGCTCGCCCCCAGTGTGAAGCCGTCAAAAAGCTCGTATCTCAGGATCAGACCTCCCTGAACCAGCTTTTTATTCTGCTCATTGGTGTAGTTTTCTATCATGGCCACCGGGTTAAACAGGCTGAAGTTACCCAATACTTCATAATAGCTGCCGTCTGCATTCTTTACCGGCAGAGTAGGCAGGAAGGTAACCGCCCTTTCTATGGCTCCGCCTATGGTATATTTGTTCAGCGTTTCGGTATAGGCCAGGTTGTACTGGATGTTCAGCCGGTTATCAAACGCCTTCTGGTCCAGGTTGATCCGGGCGGTGGTCCGGTTTAGTCCCGAGTTTTTGATTAAGCCCTCCTGGTTCAGGTAGTTCACCGAACCGCGGTAGGTAAGCCCCTGCGAACCGCCCGAAATGCTGAGGTCATGGTTATGCACAAATGCGTTCTGGGTAATCTCTTTCACCCAGTCGGTATCGTAATAGTTCCCGCTGGCATCTTTCGGAAAGCGCAGGTTGTCAGATAGCGCACTGGCTCCTTTGATCCGTGTTACGGCATCGATATACCCGGGACCATCCAGCAGATCAAACCGCTTTGAAATAACGGAAGTACCGATATAATTGTCAAACGAGATGGTCGGCTTGCCCACTTTTCCTCTCTTGGTGGTGATCAGGATCACCCCGTTTGCCGCTCTTGAACCGTAGATGGCCGCTGCAGAAGCATCTTTCAGCACATCCATGGTTTCAATATCATTCGGCGAAATGGTATTGATGGGCACACCGATCATGCCGTCTACCACATACAGGGGATCGCTACCGCCGGCCAGTGAGGTATATCCCCGCAGTCTTACGGTAGGGCTCTGGGTGGGGTCACCCGAAGGCTGCGTAATGACCAGCCCGGCTACTTTGCCCTGGATGGCCTGCAGGGGGTTGGGGTTGATACCGGCGTTTAAATCCTTGGAAGCAATAGAAGATACCGAGCCCGTCAGGTCTTTGCGTTTGGCCGTACCGTATCCTACCACCACCACTTCCGAGAGGCTCGTGGTTTCATCTACGAGGCTTATGTCAATGAGGGTCTGTGCTCCTACCACAACCTCCTTGCTGACTTTACCGATGAAACTGTAAACCAGCACTGCCTGATCATTGGGTACCGTGATTGAATACCGGCCGTCTACACCGGTCATCGTTGCGTTGGTTGTACCTTTTACAGCTACGTTCACGCCCGGCATGGCCGAGTTATCGGTGGCATCTGAAACCGTACCGGTAACCGTTTTCTGGGCAAATCCGCTGCTGCTGAAAAACACGGATAAAAGTAGAACGGTCAAAGCCCTCCAGACTTCCGTTTTTACACGAAATCCCGAATGAAGAAAAAATAGATTTCTTTTCATTACTGTTTATTTAAGGTTATGTTTAAAAAATAAAATACATCCAGATGTCGTTCTCCCTGCAGGTCGCTTCCTGCTTTATTTATATAAAGCAAAGTTGACTGCTTTTGCCTAGAAAGATTATCTCCCTATTAATTGCTTTTTGTTCTCTATTAATATTTAAGGAAAAAACAGGACAATTCCCCTACAGGGGCCGGGCAGAGCCGGATGCATATTATGCTCTCATAATCAGCTCATTCCGGAATTCCATAGGTGTTTTTCCTTTCACCTTTTTAAAAACCTTGCTGAAGTACGACTGGCTGGAGAACCCGCATTCAAAACTGATATCCAGCATGCTTTTAGGAGTAACCAGCATCTGGCAGGCTTTCCGGATCCGGTAGTCGTTCACAAAATCGGTATAGGTCATACTGACCATCCTCTTAAAATAGTTGCAAAATGCGGGCACCGATAAGTTCACCAGGGCAGCTACTTTTTCAATGTCCACGCCCTGGTGGTAATTCTGCTCCAGGTGCTCGTATATTTTCCGCAACCGGTCCTGGTCCCTGTTCGTAAAACCGTAGGTGTTGACCGATCCGTTGAGTACAATATACTCTTTCGATGCCGCCAGCTCCTTCAGCACGCCCATCATAACCAGGAAACGTTCAAACGAAGACAGCCCGGGAAGTGCCCGGATTTTTTCGCCCACCTCTTTTTTGGTTTGCCCGTAAAAGCACATCCCGTAGCGGGCATTTTCCCACAGGGTTTCAATGAAGCGGATCTCGGGGATACCCGATGCATCCCGGCCGAAGGTGTCGCTTTTAAACTGAACCACGATTTCCTCATGCACTCCTTCTGAACCGTACCCGAAGCCCGAATGCGGAAGTTCAGGTCCTATCAGCACCAGGTCGCCGTCCTGGTAATAGCTGAGGTGATTGCCCACATGGCGGCGGCCGGTTCCTTCACATACATAGACCAGCTCCCACTCCGGGTGACAATGGTAATTCCAGAGAAAATTATCTGCCCTGACCTTGTGGTGCAGCAGCTTGAATGAACTTCCCTCATCCAGCTGAATAATTTCAACGGGAGTCTTCGTGTTTAAAAGACCTGCTTTCATGGTTATAACTTAACAGGAAAACAAAAATATTAATATAATACAAAAAAACCACTATTCCGTGCTATTTATTTTCCCTCCTTCCGGTTACTTTTGCACAGGATTTGCCTGTCACATCTCTTTCCGTTCCGGTGAAAAAACCGGATTTAAGCCCCATGAAAAACCGGAAAATCAAGATCTCCCTGTTTATCAGCTATTTTGTTTTTGCCATCCTTTTAAACAGCGTGGGCATCCTTATTCAGCGATCGGTGAACCAGTACGGCACAGATGAGCTCAGCGCCGGTTTGCTGGAGGGCTTCAAAGATCTTTCCATTGCCTTTGCCTCTTTCCTGGCCGGCTCATTCCTGCCCCGTTTAGGCTATAAAAAGGCAATGCTTCTCGCGCTGGCACTGGTTTTCTCCGGGTGCCTGATCATGTATTACGGCAATTCGTTTAATGCGGTCAAAATCCTGTTTACCCTGCTGGGCATTTCCTTTGCCTTTATTAAAACCTCGGTTTATTCACTGACGGGGCTGCTCACAACGGGTGAAAAAGAGCATACGGGTTTTTTAAGCGCTATAGAAAGCGTCTTTATGATCGGCATTGCCACCGCATTTATCGGGTTTCCCCTGTTCTACAGCGATACGGATCCTGACGCCTGGCTGAACATTTACCCGGCCATTGCCCTCCTGGTGGCATTTTCCTTTATTTTCCTTCTTACTTCTGATTTCTCCGCCCTTACACACGAATATCCGGCCACCAACCCCCTTCATGACCTGAAGCAGATGTTTTACCTGCTGAAGAGGCCGGCCGTACCGGTGTTTGCGCTGGCGGCATTGATGTATGTTATGGCCGAGCAGGGCATTATGAGCTGGCTACCCACTTTTAATGAACGCGTGCTTCACCTGCCTGAAGCCCTGGCCGTCAGGATGTCGGTCATCCTCATCCTGTCTATTGCTGCCGGGCGCTATGTTTCGGCACTTCTGGTCAAAAAAATGAGCTGGCTCCTGTTGCTGCTTATCTGCCTGGCAGCGGCCGGCCTGATGGTGATTACGGTGCTTCCTCATGCCGCAAACCCCGGTGCAGAAGAGATAAAAACCTTATCCGATGTGCCGCTCATTGCCTGGGTATTTCCGTTGATCGGCTTCTTCCTGGCTCCCGTTTACCCTATGGTAAGCTCGGCAGTTTTAAGCAGCACCGAAAAAATCTTCCATAGCCCCATGGCATCGCTCCTGGTGTTTTTTTCTGCCCTGGGAGGTACCGCAGGCTCACGCCTGGCAGGATGGCTTTTTCATACCATCGGCGGGAGTAAAGCCTTTTATTTCTCCCTTATCCCGCTGACGGCCCTGGTGATCTGCCTGCTCATGCTCCAATTGATCATCTCACGGAAAAAAGTATAAAGCCGGCACACTCCGGTTGCTTCAATAAGTTTTTTAGGACAGATGCTGCCAAAAGCAAAACCAAATTTTGTATATTTGATTTTCACTAAAACCTGTTTTATGAATCACTTATCCGACTTCGAAAATACCCTGTATGTCAGTACACCGGGTCAACAGTTCCTGAAAGAAAGCGCCAAATGGGCCAAATTCCTGGCTATTGTAGGTTTTGTAACCACCGGGCTCATTGTTCTTGCAGCCGTTTTTGCCGGTTCTGTTTTCGGTTCGCTCGCAGCTACCGCACCTGAGCTGAATTTTTTCCCCACCGCAGGCATCACCATTACTTACCTTATTGTAGCAGGGCTTTACTTTTTCCCCTGCCTTTATCTCCTGCAGTGGTCCCAGAAGCTGACCCTGGCCCTGCAAAGCGGCAGCAGCGAAGACCTGACCGTGGCATTTGAAAAGCTGAAAAGCTTTTTCCGGTTTGTGGGGATTATGACCCTGGTCATCCTGTCTCTGTATGCCCTGATGCTGATATTCCTGGTTCTGGGTGGCGGGCTGGCTCTTTTGGGTACCGGGTTGTAGGCCTTCCGGAATGCTTTACCTGCAATTGGTGTTTATACTATAAAGCAGGGAGCTATTTCTATGGATCTTTATATTAAAAATATGGTATGCCCCCGGTGCATCGCCGCGGTAGAAGATTTACTGAGAGAGCAGAATATTCCTGTTCTTAAAGTAGACCTGGGGCATGCCGTTTTAGCCGGTGAGCTCCATAAAAAGCAGGTTTCAAAAGTAGAGTCCGGGCTGAAAAAGCTGGGCTTTGAACTGCTTGACGACAAACGAAAGCAGCTGGTGGAGCAGGTGAAAAACATCATTATCCGCTCGGTGCACCATACCCCCGAAGTACTCCATAAAAAGAACCTCTCCGACCTTCTCAGCGAAGAGCTGGGCCAGGACTACAAGCATATCAGCACGGTTTTCAGCGAGCTTACGGGTACCACCATTGAAAAATTCCAGATCCGGCACAAAATAGAACGGGTGAAAGAGCTGATTGTTTATGACCAGCTGTCGCTCAAGGAGATCGCCTTCAGAATGGGCTACAGCAGCGAAGCCTACCTGAGCAACCAGTTCAAAAAGGTCACCGGCCTTACGCCTTCTCATTTTAAAAAGACCGGCGAGCACGAACGGATGCCTATTGATCAGTTGCTGTAGCACGCATTTTCAAACTATTCTCGAAAATCTTATCCCTTATTCAGGATTGAACATAACCTATTCCGTTTTTGTTTATTTATTACAAAACCCTTATCTTAACTCAGGATTTATTAAGCATCAATTAAAAATCTATCCGACGATATGAGTACGAAGATGATGACGGCATACGATCAGCTGATGGCAGAAGGCAAAGAACAGGGAATTGCCGAATTACTGCAAAAAACAGTTCTGAACGCGTTCGGCAATGGCTTTGATGTAGCCACCATTAGTTTGATTACCGGGGAAAGCCGGGAAAAAATAAATCATATCCTGGCACAAAACAACCGCGTTAAGTATACCAATTAACATTTATGATACGAGTTATCCTCCTTCTTCTCATTTCCTTCCAGGTAGTCGCTCAAACCTCTTTTCCAAAGCTGGAAAACAAATCGCGCTTCACGGCCGCAGAAAGCACCCTGATCCGGAGCGGGGATACCGGCCGTATGATGCGGGTAACGCAGACCACCAACCCCGAAGATTTTAAAATCCTGACCGCCGTATCTGACGACATTGCCTTTGACGACCCGTTGCTGCCCCTGCTGGCCCGGCGTATGTACCTCTCGGTTACCGACAGCAGCACTAACGGTGTGGGCATTGCTGCACCCCAGGTCGGCATTAACCGGAACCTGATCTGGGTAAAACGTTTCGACAAAGCGGGCACACCCTTTGAATTCTACATTAACCCGAAAATTACCTGGAAATCTGAGCTGCTGCAGCTGGGGGCCGAAGGCTGCCTCTCTATTCCCGACACGCGCGACAACGTGATCCGGAGCTACGCCATCCAGATCACCTATAATACCCTGGAAGGCGGCTATTTCACAGAAGTAGTGGAAGGGTTCACCGCCGTGATCTTCCAGCACGAAACCGACCACCTCAACGGCATTCTTTTCCCGCAGCGGGTAGACGACCAGAATACACAGGAGTTCCGCAAATCAGAGGAGAAAGGGAAAACGCTTTTGTATAACAAAACGAATAATAAGCGCATGTAGGAGGGTTAACCATATAAGGCATATGAGTCATACAGGTTTTTTTTAATCCTCTTTATTTATATGACTTATATGGTTTTATCCGGGCGCAGCGAGGATTCCCGCACCACCATCTCCGATCGCAGCACAATTGCGCTCCCCTGGTTCACATTCAGGTTGCCCTCCAGGTGGCTGATAATGGTCTGTACCGCTATTTCTCCCATCTCCATGGCCGGGTAATGCACCGTGGTAAGATTAGGTTCCACCACCTTCGAGATAGGATCATCGTTAAAGCCCACCACGGCAATATCGTGCGGCACACGGTACCCTGCCTTTTTCATTAAGATGATCGTGGAGGCGGCGCAGGCGTCATTCGTGAAAAATATCCCGTCAGGGGGTGACTCCATAGCGGCAATCCTGTCCATAACGGCGTTGGGGGCTTCGGCATCAAACCCGGTCACCAGCAGGGAGTCTTCGGTATACGGCAGGCCGAATTCTCTCAGGGCCGTTTCAAAGCCTCTCAGGCGGTCGCGGTATACGTTTCGCTTCAGGCTTCCGGTTACATGCAGCAGGTTCCGGCAGCCCTCCCCGATCAGGTGGCGGGAGGCTTCGTAACCGTCACGGAAGTTATCGATCACCACGCTGGTACAGGAAGGGTGGTCCAGCACCCGGTCAAAAAACACCACCGGGATCTTCTTCTTTATAAAAGGAGCAATATGATCAAAGGTATCCGTATCAAAAGCCAACGATATCAGCAGCGCATCTACCCGGCTGTTAAACATGGTGCGGGCGTTTTCAATTTCCTTCTTCTCCAGCTCCAGCGACTGGCTGATGATCAGGTTATAGCCCCCCTCATTCGCCACCCGCTCCATACCTGACAGGATAGACGACATCACCACCGAATTCAGCCGGGGAACAATTACGCCCAGGGTATGGCTGCGTTGCTTCCGGAGGTTACTGGCAAACCGGTTCGACTGGTAGCCCAGCTCACGGGCCAGCTTATCTACCCGTTCCTTGGTTTTTATATTAATGGCCGGATGCCCGTTCATTGCTCTGCTGACTGTGGCCGGTGAAATATTCAGCTCCCGGGCAATATCGTAGATAGTGGTTTCCTTTTTCATTCAACTGGTAATGCAACAGATTTCATTAAAATATACTGCAATTGTTTCATTTCTCATCCTCAAATATACCTCTTATTTATCATAGTTCAATATACCTCACAAAAGTTTATTCCCATAAAATCAACTACAAATACGAATAAAATATCCTGCAAAAGATAAACACTCGTTTTCTAAATATAATTTATGGAAGGAAAAGTTGTAAAATTTTTTATGCAATCGATTGCATTTTAAAAGAATAGTTTTCATATTTGTCGTGCTGTATTCTGCGGCATAAACCAAAACCTTAGATAAATATGTTGTTAAAACTCTATCCAGTCATTAAGGGCGGTAAAGTCGGAAAAAGTTTTCTGTCCCTGCTTTTCTCTCTCCTGCTGATCCAGGCGGCCTTTGCCCAGGAAAAGAGAATCACCGGAAAAGTTACTGACGATAACGGAGAAGGGCTTCCCGGAGTAACCATCTCCGTCAAAAATCAAACGAAGGGTACGTTCTCCAATGAAAAAGGAGAGTTTGCCCTGAATGTCAATCCCAACGACGTCCTTGTTTTTACCATGGTAGGATACACTACCACCGAATATACCGTCAGCGGATCACAAACGGCCATCACCGTGCGCATGAGCTCCAACCAGACCTCGCTCGACGAGGTGATTGTGGTAGGGTACGGAACCATGCGGAAGAGAGACGTTACCGGTTCTATTGTATCGGTTAACGAGGAGGCCCTGCGCGAAGTACCCGTACCCAACCTGCAGCAGGCGCTGGTAGGCCGGGCTGCCGGCCTCGAGATCAACCAGGTAGGTAACCAGCCCGGTGCCGGCGCCCAGATCCGGATCAGGGGCGTACGCTCCATCAGCGGCTCCAATGAGCCCCTGTTTGTAGTAGACGGTATCCCGTTTGAAGGTACCCTGAACGACATTAACCCCGACGAGGTCGCCTCGGTAGATATCCTGAAAGATGCCTCCGCCACCGCCATTTACGGCTCGCGGGGAGCCAACGGAGTGGTACTGGTGACCACCAAAAAAGGGAAAAACGGCGAAGCCCGCCTCTCGTATAACGGCTACTACGGTATAGGAACGCCGTCTTACAAATACCCTGTGCTGAACGCCGATGAATTCAGGGTGATGCGCGACCTCTCTACCTGGACAGAAGGTTACGGGCCCGATGAACGGGAAGGTATTGCTACCGGCAGAAATACCGACTGGCAAAGCCTGATTTACCAGAACTCTTACCGTACCGACCATAACCTGAGCATTTCAGGCGGCTCTAACGGCAACTCCTTCTCTCTGGGAGGTGGCTATTACAAAGAAAACACCCTTATGCCGGGCGAAGACTTCACCCGTTATTCGCTACGGGCCAGCATCGACTCAAAGGTAGGTAAGCGAATCAAAGTGGGGCTGACCACCCAGAACTCCGTCAGCATTGCCAACGGCTCCCAGTTTGTTTCCGGAAGCGCCATTTACAATTTACTGGCCCTCAACCCGCTTTTGTCGCCCTACAATGCCGACGGCAGCGTGAATATTATTCCCTGGGACAACAGCCTTGACGGTGGTAACCCGCCTTCCAGCGGGTATTCTCCCCTGCTTCTAAAAGAAGGCGTTAAAAACTGGGACGACCGCGTTCGCCGCCTCCGGACTTTCAATTCACTTTACGGCGAATACCGGATACTCGACGGGCTCAGCTACCGGATCAACCTGGGGCTGAACTATGCCCAGCAGTTCGGCGGGCAGTTCCGTCCGGCTGACCGGCCCGATGCGCCCAGCTACTTCCGGGTAGGCCAGGGCAACATTGCCCGCGTCAGCAACGGCGAAACCTGGGGTTACACCGTAGAAAACCTCCTGTATTACGACAAAACCTTTCACCATGATCACCGGATAGGCTTTACCGGCCTCTTCGGGGTGCAGGAGAGCCAGTCGTTCGATAATTTTGTACAGAAGCAGGATATCACCGAAGACTTTGTAAGCTTTTACAACCTGGCGCTGTCTTCTCCCATTGACGCCTCCAATACGGGGCTGGGCGGAGGAGAAACCCGCTGGGGGCTGCTCTCTTATATGGCCCGCCTGAACTATGCTTTCCGCGATAAATACGTACTGACGGTTACCTACCGGCGCGACGGATCGTCACGGCTGGCTCCCGGCAACCAATGGTTTGATTACCCGGCGGTATCGGCCGGCTGGACGGTTTCCGATGAAAATTTCATGCGGAACAACACCACCATCAACCACCTGAAGCTGAGAGCAGGATGGGGTGTTACCTCTAACCAGTCGATCAACCCCTATGCCTCCAAGGGTCTCGTGAATAACTCGAACGGGCTGCCTACCGACGGCGACATCGGCGCTGCGGGCGGCATCATCCGCTATAACTTCGGACCTACCATTGTAACGGGCTATGACGTGGTTACCCTGCCTAACCCTAACCTCTCCTGGGAGTTTACCAGCACGGTTAACGTGGGCCTTGATTTCGGGCTGTTCAATGACCGGCTGACCGGTACCCTCGACATTTACAACTCCAAAACCGACAAGATCCTGTACAATGTAAACCTGCCGGTTACTTCGGGTATTGCCGGGGCGTTTACAACCAACATCGGCGAGATGTCGAACAAAGGCTTTGAGCTGACCCTTACCTCGCTGAACTATAAGTCGCCGAAGGGTTTTACCTGGAGCACGGATTTTAATATTTTCAGGAATAAAAACAAATTGCTGAAGCTGAGCAATGAAGTAGACCGTGAGATCGGCAGCCAGCTGTTTGTGGGCTACTCCATGACCTCTATCTATGACTACAAAAAGCTGGGTATATGGCAGCTCAACGAGGCCGCTGAGGCAGCAGCCCTGGGCTCGGTGCCCGGGCAGATCAAGCTGGCCGACATCAGCGGCCCCGACGGCGTGCCGGACGGGAAAATAGATGCCGACTTTGACCGTACCATTATCGGTAACATGGATGCCAAGTTCCAGGGCGGGCTTACCAACCGGTTTTCCTACAAAGGCTTTGACCTGGGCGTGGTGATGCACGGACGCTTCGGAGGCCTCCTGGTCAGCCAGATTCACGGGCCGGGCGCTTCGTATATCTCCCAGCTGAGCGGCAGAAGAAACTCGGTAAAAGTAGATTTCTGGACCCCCACCAACCCGACCAACTGGTTCCCTGAGCCTGCCGGTGAGCACGCCTCGCTTTCGTCTCAGCCCGATGGCTGGCGAACCCTGGGCTATTACGATGCCAGCTTTGTACGCCTCCGGAGCATTAACCTGGGATACACCTTCAGCAATACGCTCATGAAAAAGGCCGGCCTGCAAAATGCCCGTCTCTATTTTACGGCAGATAATGTAGCCTTGCTGTGGTCGCCTTTCTATGAGCAGACCGGTATTGACCCGCAGGCCACAGCCGCCGGTGAAAGAGGAATAGGCGGTGCCTACGGCAACATAAGGCAGAATACCGCCGGAAACGGGGCCCTGGTGGTTACACTCGGAACACCTCCGCGACGCACGTTTACCTTTGGTCTTAACATTACACTTTAAACCTGCTGAAAAACATGAAATCGTTCAATAAGTTATTAATCTCTGTTTTTACGTTAACCCTTTTTGTAACGCCGGGGTGTACCGATGTGCTGGAAGAGCACCCTTACACGGTTTTTTCAACAGATTACTTTAAGACCCCCGAAGGCCTCCAGGCCGGGATAGCTTCCCTCTACTCCGGCTTCCGGTACCTGTTCGGACCGGAAGGTGCCGTAGGTATGGGCGTGGCCGGTACTGATGAATGGACCATGGCCGACCAGGCCCGCGCCGGTGCTGCCGGTGATATGACCGCCATGTGCAACTACTCTCTCGGGCCTTCCACAGGTGCACTGCTTACTCCCTGGAACCGGAGCTTCAGCAACATCAACCTGGCTAACGGACTGCTGGATTTTGCCATGGAAGCTCCCATTTCAGAAGCAGATCGTAATACAGCCCTGGGCGAGATCCATTTCCTGAGGGGATTGTATTACCTTAACCTGGTGCAGTATTTCGGTGCCGTGCCCGTAGACCTAGGTGCCGGTGAGCTCAAATTCAACCAGTCGCCCTTCCAGGGCTTTAACCGCCTGCCCATAGAAGAAACGTTCGCCAAAGACTACGAAGCCATCATCAGCGACCTGACCTTTGCCACGCAGAACCTGCCTGATCAGCGGCCTACCGGGGCTTTCCGCCTCTCCAAAAGCGCGGCCTGGCACATGCTGGCAAAAGCCTACCTGCACCGCGGCTACTCTTCGGCAGCCCAGGCAGACGACTTCCAGAAAGCCTATAACGCCGCCATGGAAGTGATTAACAACCAGGCAAAATACGGAACTGCCCTGCAAACCTACTACGCCGACATTCATGCGCCGGGTAACGATTATAACAGCGAAATCCTGTTCTCCATTGAGCGGGTACCCGGCAATTATGCCGCCAGTGAGGTGCCCAATCCCCAGGGCATCAGCGGCACAAAGGGAATGGACGCCTCCAATGATTTCTGCGGAGATTATACGGCCGTCAGGTCACCTCTGAAAACCTCTGCCACCCAGCCTGCGGGCGACAGGACCGTGCAGTACGGACGGCCTATCCGGAGGTTCTGCCCTACCCCCTGGTTATTTGAAACGGCATTTAAAGACAAGGCCAACGATAGCCGTTACGAGGGTACCTTCCGTACCGTGTACATTGCTTCACGCACCGGCGGCGGCTTTACTGCTGACGTGGATACCGCCTTCGTGATGGCCCTGACCAACCGCCAGGCCGACTCGCTGAATGCCCTGCCCAAACCCTACCGGGTCATTGCCCCGCGCGAGTTTTACCTGATCGGCGGCTCGGTCAACGGTTCGGCTACCGAAGGTACATCCAACATGTACCCTTCGCTCAGCAAATACGAAGACCCTCAGCGGGGTGTGCCCAACTACCCCGGCGCCCGGCCGTTCCCGGTAGCCAAGCTGGCCGAAACCTACCTCCTGGCCGCAGAGGCTGCCTTTAAAATGGGAAATACCGGTGACGCGCTGACCCTCATCAATGTATTGAAACGCAGGGCGGTTAACCGGCCCGGCCTGAGCGAGGCCCAGCGAGAGGCCCGTTACAACGCCATCCGGCTGACCTCATCCGGCCAGGTGACCCTTGATTTTATACTGGATGAGCGCACCCGCGAGCTTTGCGGCGAAAGCAACCGCTGGCCTGACCTGGCCGTGAGAGGAAAGCTGATAGAAAGGGTTAAATTATACAATTCCGACGCCGCCGGCACCATCACTTCCGGTAAGCATGAATTGAGGCCCATTCCCCAGTCGCAGCTGGACAGGGTGGCAGAGGCAGAAACCCATAAGTATCAGAACCCTAATTATTAAACTTTCTTAAACTATCCAGATCATGAAGAAATACTCAAAATATATGCCGTTACTTCTTTCCATCCCCCTGCTGCTGGGGTCGTGTAAAGATGAGCTAAGCACGGGGGTGCTACGGACAGGAGATTATGACAACCGTACCCCCGGGCTCAAAGATGCGTTTACTGTGCCGATCGGAACGGCCATTGACTTTACGCCTTTTACAACCAATGCAGCCTACCTCAATGTAGCCAAATCAGACTTTGACATGGTGACCTTCGGCTACCAGATGAAGCACGGCGCCATTGTAAAAGACGACGGCAGCTTTGATTTCTCCAAAGCCGACCAGCTGGCCAACCTGGCTACCCAGAACGGGCTCGGCATATTCGGCCATACCCTGGTCTGGCACCAGAACCAGAATGCAACGTACCTCTCTTCTCTTACCGCCGGAAGCAGCGAACCGGAAGTGGTGAACCTGGCCAATAACGGCGGGTTTGAAAACGGCCTGACCGGGTGGAGTACTTACAACGCACAAAACGGCGCCACGGTAACTGCAGGCTCCGGAGCCAACGAGGTAAGAACCGGGAACGGTTCCATGAAGATTGTTAACCCCCAGGATAACCCCGGCGGACAGTGGCGGGTACAGATCGCCAGTGACCCGGTCACCACTGTGGTGGGCCGTAACTACCAGGTAACCTTCTGGGTGAAGTCGGCAGCCAACGGCGGATCAGGCCGGCTTTCTACCCAGCCGTCGGCCCTGTACCAGGGCGACTGGGCCACCACCACCGACTGGACACCCGTTTCCTGGACCTTCACCGCCAATGAACCCCAGACCCGCATCCTCTTTGATATGGGCCTGAAGGCAAATACGTACTATATTGACGACTTCAAAGTGTTTGATCCGGAAGCTCCGGCACCCGATCCGCTGCTGGTTAACGGCGGGTTTGAAGACGGGCCGGCCAACCTGCCCGAAGGCTGGGCCGTATACAACGCCCAGAACGGGGCAGCCGTATCGGTAGGTGCCGGCGCAGCCGAAGTACGCACCGGAACCCGCTCCCTGAAAATTGTTAACCCCCAGGATAATCCCGGCGGGCAGTGGCGCGTACAGATCGCCAGCTCACCGGTGAAAACCACGGTGGGTACGGACTACCGGGTGACCCTGTGGGTTAAATCAGCCACTGCGGGCGGCTCCGGCAGGATGTCGACCCAACCCAGCGCGCTGTACCAGGGCGACTGGACCACTTCTACCGACTGGTCGCCGGTCACCTGGGTATTTACGGCCAACGAGCCCGAAACCCGGATCCTGTTCGACATGGGCCTGAAAGCCAATACCTATTTTATTGACGATATGGAAGTGGTAGATAACTCGGTAGCACCACCGGCTTCAGGCGCTGACCTGTCTGAAAAGGTAGACAAAGCCATGAAAGACTTCATTACCGCTTCTGTGACCCGGTACAAAGGCGTGGTAAAAGCCTGGGATGTGGTAAACGAGCCGCTGGTGGAATCGGGAGCATTGAGAACCAATGCCAATACCACCGTGGCTTCAGGCGCCACCGACATCTTCTTCTGGTCGCAGTACCTGGGCCGTGATTATGCCCTGAAGGCCTTTAAATATGCCGCAGAGGCTGACCCGGAGGCCAAGCTGTTTATCAATGAATACAACCTGGAATCCAGCCCGGCCAAGCTTGATTCGCTGATTGCGTATGTCAGTGAGCTCAAAGGGAAAGGGGCCAAAATAGACGGTATCGGTACACAAATGCACGTACTGCTGAGCACTCCGCGGGCAGGAATAGACAATATGTTCCGGAAGCTGGCGGCCACAGGACTCTTGATCCGGGTATCGGAGCTGGATGTACGGGTGAACGCCAACAGCAAACAGGGATTTGCAATGACACCCCAATACGAAGGATACCAGGCGGAAATGTACGAATACATTATCCGGTCTTACCTGCAGAATGTTCCCCAAAACCAGCAGCACGGAATAACCATCTGGGGAATCTCAGACGATCTCAGCTGGTTATATAAGAACGGTTCCGATTTCCCGTTGTTGTACAATGCCGATTTTTCCAGGAAAGCAGCGTACGGCGGAGTGCTGAAAGCGGCGAAATAAATCAGCGGGGTTGTGGGTTGTACACTCTTGACTATGTTTGGTTCTCAATTGCACCCGGTTCTCGACTACGCTTGCGGTTCTCGACTACGCTCGAACTGACAGGAACGAGCGCCACTTGTCAGTTCGAGCGTAGTCGAGAACCACAAGCGTAGTCGAGAACCGCAAGCGTAATCGAACCAAGCACCCGGGAACTGGATATAGCCGGCAACCAATGCCCGTAAATTAAGGAATTAAGTCAGATATTTGAAAAAAACAAAATGATCACCCGACACGCCATGCGTTGGTACGGACCCAAAGACCCGGTCTCCCTCATGGACCTCCGGCAGTGCGGAGTATCTGTGGTGGTATCCGCCCTTCACCACCTCCCGGTCGGAGAAGTATGGACCCTGCCTGAGATTACCCGCTACAAAAACCTTATCGAAGCAGAAAACGGCACGTACACCCCGCTTTACTGGGAGGTAGTAGAAAGCCTGCCGGTACACGAGGATATCAAAAAAGGATTGCCTGAAAGAGAAAAATGGATCAGCAATTATCAAACGTCTTTACAAAACCTGGCCGCCTGTGGCATCACAACCGTGTGCTATAACTTTATGCCGGTGCTCGACTGGTCAAGAACACATACCCGGTACGAAATGCCTGACGGCGGAAAAGCCCTGCGCTTCGACTGGCTGGAGTTTGCCGTTTTTGACCTGCACATCCTTCAAAGGCCCGATGCTGCAGAAAGCTATACACCCGGGCTGGTCCGTGCCGCAGCAACGCTTTTTGCTACGCTTGCGCCCGAAGAGCGGGAAAGAATATCCTCCAATGTGCTCATGGGCCTGCCGGGTTCGGATAAAGCCTTTGAGCTGAATTCCTTCCAGGACCTGCTGAACGCCTATAAGCCCGTAGGCGAAGAAGGCCTGCGTGAAAACCTGTACTATTTCCTGCGGCAGGTAGCCCCTTTTGCCGAAGAGCTGGGGGTAAAGCTCGCCATCCACCCCGATGACCCGCCGTTTCCCCTGCTCGGGTTGCCGCGTGTTGTCAGTACGGAGCATGACCTGGAGCGGGTTCTGAACGCCTGCGATGTGCGGGCCAACGGCCTCACCTTCTGCACGGGTTCTTTAGGGGTAAGAGAGGATAACGATGTGCCGGCCATGGCCAGGCGTTTTGCGTCGCGGATTCATTTCCTGCATTTACGCACCACGAAAAGAGAAAATACCCGTTTCGGGAGCTTTCATGAGGCCCGGCACCTGGAAGGCGACGTGAACATATACCGCGTTTTGTCGGTCATCCGCGACGAGCATGACCGCCGGAAAGCCGCCGGCCTCAACGATTACCGGATCCCGATGCGCCCGGATCACGGCCATGCTATCCTCGACGACCTGCACAAGCAGGCCTATCCGGGCTACACGGCCATCGGGAGGTTAAAAGGGCTGGCTGAATTAAGAGGAATAGAATACGCATTAACCGAAGCATCCATATGAAACGGATACGTACATACCTGCTGCTGCTCTGCCTTATTCCCTTCCATACACAGGCCGGTGACGACGGGTACGGGCTGTGGCTGAAATACGATAAAATAACCGGTAAGGCGCAGCAGTCGTACTACACTTCCCGATTAAAGACCGTTTACGCGGATACCCGCGACCCCTCGGTCAGAGTGGCCGTGGAGGAGCTCCAGGCAGCCGTTAACCGTCTTCTTGGCTTTATCCCCGTTCTGAAGCCTCCGGGAGCGGGAACCCGGGGTGTCACCCTAAGCATCGATAAAAGCACGGAAGGTATCAACGAGGAGGGATTCCGCATTTCCTCTTCCTCACAGGGCCTTCGTATCGGGGCCCGGTCAGGACCGGGAATACTCTACGGCGTCTTCCATCTTTTGAAAAATATGCAAACCGGCGAAAGCCCGGAAATCACCACTTCACCGCAGGTAAAGCTGCGGCTGCTGAACCACTGGGACAACCATAACGGCACCATAGAACGGGGCTATGCGGGCATGTCGCTCTGGAAATGGTACGAGCTTCCGGAGCGTATTGACCCGCGGTACCTAGATTACGCCCGGGCCAATGCTTCAATCGGGATAAACGGCACGGTCATCAACAATGTCAACGCCAGCGCCCGGTTCCTGACCCCGGAATACCTGGAGAAAGTAAAGGCCCTGGCCGATGTTTTCCGGCCCTACGGCATCAAAGTCTATTTGTCGGTTAACTTCGCCTCTCCCAAAATACTGGGGCCGCTGCACGAGGCCGACCCGCTGAACCCGGAAGTCAGGAAATGGTGGGCCGGCAAAGCCCGGGAGATCTATGCGCTGATCCCGGATTTCGGCGGGTTCCTGGTCAAGGCCAACTCGGAAGGCGAACCCGGCCCTATGGATTACGGCAGAACGCACGCAGACGGGGCCAATATGCTGGCGGAGGCCCTGAAGCCCTACGGCGGGGTGGTGATGTGGCGGGCTTTTGTATATGCCTTTGATCCGAAAGGCGACCGCTTCAAGGCCGCGTATGAAGAATTCAAGCCCTTTGACGGGAAGTTTGCCGACAACGTGATCGTCCAGGTGAAAAACGGGCCCATCGACTTCATGCCGCGTGAGCCGGTATCGCCCCTCTTCTGCAACATGGAAAAAACACCGGTATCTGTAGAATTCCAGCTTACCCAGGAATATCTGGGCTGGGCCACCCATTGGGTATACGAAGCCCCGCTGTTTAAAGAATGCCTGGATACCGATACCCACGTAAAAGAAGAAGGTTCCACCCTTGCAGACATCATCCGCGGAAAGACCTTTGATTATACCCTTACAGCCATGGCCGGCGTGGCCAATACCGGCTCAGACCGCAACTGGACGGGCCACCCCATGGCCCAGTCGAACTGGTACGCGTTGGGACGTCTGGCCTGGGATACGGGGCTGTCTTCCGGGCAAATTGCAGAAGAATGGATCTACCAGACCCTTACGCGTAACCCTGCCGCCGTAAAGACCATTGCCGCCGGCATGATGCGCTCACGCGAGGTCTATGTCAACTACACCTCGCCTTTCGGGCTCCATCACGTAATGGGCGAAGGCCACCATTTCGGCCCGGAACCCTGGGTGGAAAACGCCCCACGCCCCGACTGGACCGCCCCGTATTACCACCGGGCCGACGAAGAGGGCATAGGCTTTGACCGTACGGCAAAAGGCAGCAATGCCCTGGCGCAGTACCCGGAAAAGCTGGCCGGCGTGTATGCCGGTGAAGATACCTGCCCTCTGCCCTATCTCCTCTGGTTCCATCATGTGCGCTGGGACAAAAAGCTTGGTAACGGTAAGCTGTTCTGGGATGAGTTTGTAAAACATTTTTACGAGGGGGCTGAGCAGGTAAAAGAGCTGCAGGCCGGCTGGGCATCTGTAAAAGACCATGTACCCGAAGAGATCTTCCGGAACGTAGAGGCCCGCCTGAACACCCAGTATAAGGAGGCTCTCTGGTGGCGAGATGCCTGCGTACTGTATTTCCAGACGTTCAGCAAAATGCCGGTACCCGCCCCGTACAAAGCCCCTGAAAGAACGTTGGAAGAAGTAAAAAAAATAGTGGATACCTATCATATAAAATAGCGACGGGCAGTGAGCAGATAACCTGGAAAAATACGCGAAACTCACTACCCGGAACTCGGAACTTTTTATACCAGTAAAATGACACAAAAGACAAGCCATTTTTTGTCCGTTTTCTCTCTTGAAAACCAGCTGGCCCTCATCACCGGCGGAGGTGCCGGTATAGGCCTGGAAATAGCCCGCTGCCTCATCCGTGCCGGTGCCCGTGTGGTGATTACCGGCCGTACCGAATCACGCCTGCAGCAGGCTGTGGCCGAGCTCGGAGAAAACGCCGGCTATGCCGTTAACGATGTAACCCGGCTGGATACCCTCGAAGGATTGATCAGTGAGGTGGAATCCCTTCACGGGCCTATCGATATCCTGGTCAATAACGCCGGTATTAACCAGAAAAAGCCGGCGCTGGAGGTCAGCGACGAGGAGTTTACCCGCATCATCGATACCAACCTGACCGCCGTGTTTTCCCTGACGCGTGTAGTAGCCAAACGCATGGTGGAAAGGCAGCGCGGTTCGATTATCATGATTTCGTCAATGGCCGCTTACTACGGAATTGACCGGGTAGTAGCCTATGCTGCCTCCAAATCAGGGGTGGAAGGCATGGTCAGAGTGCTGGCCTCCGATCTCTCAGGGTTCAATGTGCGGGTAAATGCCGTGGCACCGGGCTTTATTGAAACCAACATGATGAAAACGGCGTTCGGCTCTGACCCTGACCGCATGAGCCGGGCACTGAGCAGAACCCCTATGGGCACATTCGGGAAACCGGAAGACGTGGGCTGGTCAGTTGTATTTTTAGCTTCCCAGGCCGCGGCATATATCACCGGCGTATCGCTGCGGGTAGACGGCGGAAATGCCATTGGATTTTAAACGTATGGCCAGACTTATCTGCATATCCCTGTTTTTCTTTGCCTTCCTTCCGGGCCGGTCACAGGTGCTTTCGGAGCACAAAACCGGTTTCGACCTGGCCGAAGCAGCCATCTACGTAGACCCGAACGACTTTACAGTCGTAAAAAAAGCAGCCGGGCTGCTCAGCAGTGATATTGAAAAAGTAAGCGGGAAGAAAATACCCGTAGTGCACTCTCCCGTAAAAGGGAACCTGATTGTAATTGGCTCTGCCGAAAAATCAGCCGCCATCAAAGAGCTTGTCCGGAAAGGGCAGATCTCTGCCCCCACAGCCTGGGAAGAATACCGGGTAAAGGCCCTGAGTAACCGGCTGATCATCACCGGCAGCGACCGCCGGGGCACAGCTTTCGGCGTTTTTGAAGTAGCCCGGCAGATCGGGGTTTCGCCCTGGTACTGGTGGGCAGATGTGCCCGTAAAACCGCAAAAGCACCTGTACCTGAACCCAAAGCTGGATATTGCTGACGCCCCGAAGGTCAGGTACCGGGGAATTTTCATCAATGACGAAGCCCCCGCACTCAGCGGCTGGAGCCGGGAAAAATTCGGTGGCTTTAACAGTACGTTCTACACCCATGTGTTTGAGCTTATGCTGCGCCTCAAAGCCAATTACCTCTGGCCGGCTATGTGGGGCAATGCCTATTACGACGATGACCCGCTGAACGTACAGCTGGCCGACGACTACGCCATCGTGATCGGTACCAGTCACCACGAGCCCATGAACCGGGCGCACGACGAATGGCGCCGGTACGGAAAAGGCCCCTGGAATTACGAGAAAAACAAAGACAGCCTGCAGGCTTTCTGGCGGGAGGGATTCAGGCGGGCCTGGAACGAAAAAATTACCACGGTAGGAATGCGCGGCGACGGCGACGAGCCCATGACCCGCGAGACCGCCACCGGCCTGCTGGAACGGATTGTACGGGATCAGCGCACCATCATCGAAGAAGTCAGCGGAAAGCCGGCCCCGGAGACACCCCAGCTGTGGGCCTTGTACAAAGAAGTGCAGGAGTACTACGACAAAGGCATGCGGGTACCCGATGACATTACCCTGCTCCTTTGCGACGACAACTGGGGCAATATCCGGAAACTGCCGGCCCCGGACGCCCCGCCCCGGAAAGGAGGCTACGGTATTTACTACCATTTTGACTATGTGGGCGGCCCCCGGAACTACAAATGGATCAACACCACCCAGACCATACGGGTATGGGAGCAGATGAACCTGGCGTACCGCCACGGCGTAAAAGACATCTGGATCGTAAACGTGGGCGATATCAAGCCTCTGGAATTCCCGATATCCTTCTGGTGTGATTTTGCCTGGAATCCTGAACGGATCGGCCCGGATGACGTCAGGAAATATACCGAAGCCTGGGCCGCAGACCAGTTCGGCAAAGAGCAGGCCGGAGAAATAGCCGCTATCTTAACCCGCTATACCCAATACAACAGCCGCAGAAAACCCGAGCTGCTGGATGCCGGCACCTACAGCCTGGACCATTACCGGGAATTTGACCGGGTAAAAGGCGAATACAATACCCTTTTAGCAAAGGCGGAAGAAATAAAGGCGACGCTTCCAGCAAAATACCACGATGCGTATTTCCAGCTGGTGCTTCACCCCGTAAAGGCCATGTCTAATCTCTACGATCTGTACTATTATGTGGCCCGCAACAAAAAGGCCTTTGATCAAAAAGACATAACTGCCAATCGGTATGCCGATTCGGCCAAAGCAGCCTTTGAAAAAGACTCGCTGATCACGCTGGAATACCATAGCCTCCGGAACGGGAAATGGAATCATATGATGAGCCAGACGCACATCGGGTATACCTCCTGGCAACAACCCGATTTCAACATCATGCCCGAAGTAAACTACCTGGCGGAAGGGGATAAAGCCCCGGCAGAGGATCCTGAACCTCTCCCTCAACGGGCGGTGATTCCCGGAAATGTAACCGGGAATGTTTTCTATGAACAGGATAAGCTGGTTTCCATTCATGCGCAGAACTTCAGCCGGGCCGTTTCATCTGACGGCATTACCTGGCAGGTACTGCCCGATCTGGGGAAATCCGGCGATGCCGTAACCTCCCTACCGGTAACGGCACCCCGGCAGGTTCCGGGCGGTAATTCCCCTCATTTGCAATACGATTTTTACACCTGCAGCGAAGGGGAGCTGGAGATAACCGCTTACTTCTCCCCCTCGCTCAATTTTCACTTTACGGAAGACGGCCTGCAATATGCCCTCTCGGTAGACGATGAAGCACCGCAGATCATCAGCCTGAATAAAGAAGACAAAGACAGCATCAGCGGTATCTGGAATACCTGGGTGGCAGAAGGCGTCATCAAAAAAACAAGCCGGCATATCCTTACTCAGCCGGGCAGGCATATCCTTACATACTGGATGGTCAATAACGGCGTGGTGCTTCAGAAATTAGTGGCAGATTTCGGGGGCATGAAGCCCACCTACCTCGGACCGCCGGAAACATTAAGTAAACAACCGTGAGCTATGCGCTGCAAGATAAGCCCGGGGCTCATAGCGGATTAAATACGAACATTATGCAAAAAAACCTCAAAACCTTACTCCTCGCCTTCCTGGTGGCCGGATGTGCCGGCGGGCAGAAGCCGTCAGCTGATCTGCCTGTCCTGAAGGATGTTTTCAAAGATGATTTCCTCATCGGAACCGCCCTGAGTGCCGGCCAGATTGAGGGCAAAGACCCGCAGGCCGACTCACTGGTCAGGAAACAGTTTAACGTGCTGACGGCAGAAAACAGCATGAAGAGCATGTTTCTTCAGCCCGAATGGGGAAAATTTGATTTTGCAACGGCCGATAAGCTCGTAGAATATGCCCGGAAAAATAACATGCAGGTCATAGGACACACCCTGATCTGGCATAGCCAGCTGCCGGATTATATGCAGGGCATGACCGGCAAAGATTCTGTAGAAACCTTCTTTCGGGATCATATCCGAACAGTGGCTTCGCATTATGACCGGAAGATACGGGGCTGGGATGTGGTCAACGAAGCCCTGAACGAAGACGGCACCCTGCGGAGCACGGTTTTCCAGCGCTTACTGGGCGACGATTATGTTACTGAAGCGTTCCGGCTGGCTCAGCAGGCCGCCCCGAACACCGAGCTTTATTATAACGATTACAACATTGAACAGCCCGCTAAACGGGCCGGGGCTATCAGGCTGATCCGGCAAATCCGGGAAGCGGGAGCCCGGATCGACGGGGTAGGCATCCAGGGCCACTGGCATGCGGGCAAAGTACCCCTGAAAGACATTGAAGACAGTATCCTGGAATTTGCCGCCCTGGGCATCAAAGTAATGATCACCGAGCTCGACCTGGAAGTGCTGCCCCGCGATTTCAGCGGCGCAGAAATCAGCCGGAAAATGAAAGATCCGGCCGACCCTTCGCTGAATCCTTATACCGGCGGACTGCCAGAAAGCGTGCAACAGCAGCTGGCCGCAGATTATGAAGCCCTTTTCAGGCTGCTCCTGAAGCACAAAGATAAGATAGCCCGGGTAACCTTCTGGGGTGTAAATGACGGGCAGAGCTGGCTGAACGACTGGCCGCTTCCCGGCAGAACCAACTACCCCCTGCTGTTTGACCGGAATTACCAACCTAAACCGGCCTATTACCCGGTAATTGACCTAAAAAAGAATTAATATGAACCAGAAATTATCGGTCCTGGAAAAAGTAGGCTACAGCCTGGGCGACCTGTCGGCCAACCTGGTCTTTCAAACCCTGATGACCTACCTGGCCTACTTCTATACCGACGTTTACGGCCTGGCACCTGAAGTGGCCACTCCCGTGATCTTTACGGTGGGTATGGTGGCGGCATTTGCTTTCAATCCCATCATCGGGGCGCTGGCAGATCGCACCCGTACCCGCTGGGGGAAATTCCGCCCCTGGGTGCTGTTTACCGCCATACCCTTAAGCCTGGCTGCCCTGATGGCGTTCACCACTCCTGATTTCGACGAAAAAGGCAAGGTGATTTATGCCATCGTTACGTATGCGGTTCTCCTCTTTCTCTATGCCGCCAATAACCTGCCGTATGCCGCTTTAAGCGGGGTGATCACCGGTGATATGGGCGAAAGAAACAGCCTTTCCTCCTACCGTTTTGTAGCGGTAATGGTGGCCCAGTTTTCGGTGCAGGCGCTCATGTACCCCATGATCGAATACCTGGGCAACGGCAATAAGGCAGCCGGGTTCTCGCAGGTAATGATCTACCTGGCCATCATAGGAGCGGTGCTGATGCTGATCACGTTTTTTACGACCAGAGAAAGGATTGTGCCTACCCGCGAGCAAAGCTCCAGCCTGGGCCAGGATCTGAAAGACCTGAGCCGGAACCGCCCGTGGCTGATCATGCTGGTATCTACTATCCTGGTCTTTATTACCCTGGCCATGAAAGGCGGCACCTACCTGTATTACTTTGAAAACTATATGAGCAAAGACGCCCTGTCTTCTTTCCTGGGAACTTTCGGGATGCACAATTCCGAAAACCCGGCCGCTACGGGCTTCAGCATCTTCAACGGACTGGGCATTATCTTTATGATCACCGGGATCACGTTCTCCAAGCGGTTTGCCGATAAATACGGGAAAAGAGACACCTTCAAAACCTCTTTGTTTTTATCTACCCTGCCTGTTCTCCTGTTTTACGTTTTTCCGCCCGAATCGGTCTGGCTTATATTCCTGGCACAGGTCATTCACGGGCTTTTCTACGGTATTTCCACGCCCCTGCTTTGGGCCATGATTGCCGATGTGGCCGATTACAGCGAATGGAAAAACAACCGGAGAGCCACGGCCATTATTTTTTCGGCCATGATGGTGGGCCTGAAAGCGGGTTTAACCTTAGGACAGACTTTTATAACCGGTTTGCTGGATTTCTTTCATTATGTTCCCAACGCCGTTCAATCAGACGAGACCGTACAGGGGATCAAGCTGACCGTCAGTATTTTTGCCGCCATTCCTTTTTTATTGGCCACAGGTCTTTTATTTTTCTATGAAATAGATAAAAAAATGGAGGTACAGATCGAAAATGATTTAAAATTGCGCCGTACGGGCGTTGCCCGCGATAACCCGGCAGCACCCGACGCTCCAACCCATCAATAATACAATTATGCCCGAAGACAACATTGACCATATCAATTTCGACGACCTTGACCGGCGGGCCATTTCCGCCCCCCTGGTCAGTCACCTTTACACGGCCGATCCGTCGGCTCATGTGTTTAACGGACGGATTTACATCTACCCGTCGCACGATATCGAGGCCGGCATTCCCTTTGACGATCTTGGCAGCCATTTCGCCATGGAAGACTACCACGTGTTTTCCCTGGATAAGCCGGGCGGCGAAGTAACCGACCACGGTGTGGCTCTCCATGTCAAAGAGGTGCCCTGGGCCGAAAAACAAATGTGGGCGCCGGATGCCGCCTGCAAAAACGGGAAATATTACCTGTTTTTCCCGGCCAAGCAGGCCGACGGAATTTTCCGGATCGGTGTAGCAACCGGTACGCAACCCGAAGGCCCGTTCACCCCCGAACCAGAGCCCGTCAAGGGCAGCTATTCTATAGATCCGGCGGTTTTTGCCGATGATGACGGGAAATATTATTTATATTTCGGGGGAATATGGGGCGGTCAGCTGCAATCGTACAGGAACAACGTATACGATGTGAATAACGAAGAACCGGCTGATGATGAGCCTGCTTTAGGTCCAAGAGTGGCCCGTTTAACAGGCGATCTCCTGCAGATGGATGAGGAGGTCAGGGAGATTCTTATCACGGATGAGAACGGCGGGCCGCTCCGGGCCGGCGATCATGACCGGCGTTTTTTTGAGGCGGCCTGGATGCATAAGTACGGGGGAAAGTACTATTTTTCCTACTCTACCGGTAATACGCACTTCCTGTGCTATGCCATTGGCGGGAGTCCTTACGGGCCTTTCCGCTATGCGGGCAGGATCCTGAACCCCGTGGTGGGCTGGACCACCCACCATTCCATTGCAGAGTTTGAAGGGAAATGGTACCTGTTCTACCACGACAGCAGCTTAAGCCGCGGGGTAACCCATTTAAGAAGCATCAAAATGACGGAAATTGAATACGATGAAAACGGTTTTATTCAAACGCTTGACCCGTATAGAGAAGTGAAAAGCTAAAAACTAAAAGTTAGGAAAGCATTCTTCTATATTATGTTCCTTAACTTTTCACTTTTAGCTTTTAGTTTTTAGCTTTTAACTTATTCCCCGGAATATTGCATCCCATGAAAAAGATAACCCTGCTTCTCCTCACCCTGATCGTCTTCCCTGCCGTCGGCCAGGTAAGACTTCCGGCCATCGTCAGCGACGGCATGATCCTTCAGCGCGATGCTCCCCTGAAAATCTGGGGTTGGGCGTCGCCGGGTGAAAAAGTGACGGTACAGTTTGACCAAAAGAAATACACCGCCAAAACGGGTAACGACGGGAAATGGCGGGTGAAATTGCCTGCCATGCCCGCCGACGGGGCATCTCACACCCTTACTGTCAAAGGGAAAAATACCCTTACCGTAAACGATGTTCTCCTCGGCGATGTGTGGTTTTGTTCGGGACAAAGCAACATGGTGCACCAGATGGACCTGCACGATGTAACGTATGCCCGGGATATTGCAGAAGCCAACTTCCCGCATATCCGGCAATTCTGGGTACCCAATACCACTAACCTCGTTGCTCCTGCAGAAGACCTGCCTTCGGGCAAATGGGTACCGGCCATAGGCGACCAGGTCAGGCCGTTTTCTGCGGTAGCCTACTTTTTTGCCCGGGCCTTGTACGAAAAATACCGGGTGCCCACAGGCATTATCAATGCCAGCTGGGGAGGAACGCCCATTGAAGCCTGGATCAGTGAAGAAGGCCTGAAGAGTTTTGACGATATACAGCCTGTTCTCCTGAAAAATAAAGATACGGCCTATGTGAATCAAACCAACCGGCTGGCGGCCGAGGCTAACCGGCCCCGTCCGTCCCAGGATCTGGGTCTGCAATCTGCTCCCCGGTGGTTTGAGACAACGTACCGCCCGAAAGGCTGGAAACCCATCAATATACCGGGGTATTGGGAGGATCAGGGCATCCGTAACCTTGACGGCGTGGTCTGGTACCGGAAAGAGATTGATGTGCCCGCCTCCATGACCGGGAAAGAAGCCGGAGTATGGCTGGGGCGAATAGTGGATGCCGATGAGCTCTACATTAACGGGCACCGGGCAGGCGGTTTCACCTATATGTACCCCCAACGAAGGTATAAGCTGGCGCAGGATGTATTAAAAGCCGGGAAAAATACTATCGTGGTACGGGTGACCAATTATGGAGGCAAAGGCGGCTTTGTACCCGATAAGCCCTATTGCCTTTTTGCCGGGAACGATACCCTGGATCTGAAAGGCACCTGGTACTACAAAGTAGGCGAGGTATTTGAACCGGTAGAAGGGCCCCGTGTACAGGCCATTGCCGTTCACTACCAGCCCGCAGCCCTGTACAATGCCATGGTTCACCCCCTGGTTGATTACGCCATCAAAGGCGTGCTTTGGTACCAGGGCGAGAGCAATACCGCCCGGCCGGAACAATACGACACCCTTTTGCCTGCGCTCATCAGCGACTGGCGGAAACGATGGGAAAATCCAGCCCTCCCCGTTATTTTTGCTCAGCTTCCGGGCTTTATGGAGTACAATTACCTGCCTGTGGAAAGCAACTGGGCCCGCCAGAGAGAGGCTACGCTCAAAACATTGAAGAGCGTACCCTATACGGCCATGACGGTAAATATTGACCTGGGCGAATGGAACGACGTTCACCCCGACAACAAGAAGGAGGTAGGCGACCGGATGGCTTTAGCAGCCCGTAAGCTGGCTTACGGCGAAGATCTTGTTTATTCAGGCCCGATATTCCGCTCAGCGCGCACAGAAGGCAACCGGATTCTCCTCTCCTTTGATCATACAGGAAGCGGGTTAATCACTTCTGACGGGGAAGCCCCTGCTGAATGGGCCATAGCTGGCGCAGATAAAAAGTTTCGCTGGGCGAAGGCCCGGATCGAGGGTGACCGGGTGGTGGTCTGGCATGAGGATATCCCGGAGCCGAAGTACGTCAGGTACGCCTGGGCCGATAACCCGGTCAACCCCAATTTGTATAACCGGGAGGGCTTGCCGGCTTCACCGTTCCGCACGGATGATTAACCGTATTAGTCACGAAGGTTGTTGAACCATACAGGCATATAAGGCATAGAGGATAAGTGAAAAGATAAAAGTTAAAAACTAAAAGTTGCGGAACATGCTTTCATTATGTAGGATCAAGTCAAAAAGTTGTGGAGTAGAGAATATATTTGTCGACCTTTGTGAGGTAAAAAAGAATTGCGATAGAGACCTCGATAGAATTACTAAAGTTAGTATTGCCCTCCGTTTTAGTGGACAACT
>Ga0222422_100131_pt1 | contig 60673 bp, 42 predicted proteins | sample 3A1ome_FD_182469 | JGI IMG/M metagenome (GOLD analysis project Ga0222422, IMG submission 182469) | Enriched microbial communities from leaf-cutter ant dump, University of Wisconsin, Madison, United States - 3A110A (version 2) | ecosystem: Environmental > Terrestrial > Nest > Insects nest > Nest...
CGAGAGATCGTTCAGCGGTTCATACGCATTTTTGGCCGCCGTTACCACCACCTCGCGTATCTCCCGGCTGACTTCGGTAAGCGCTATGGTGAGGTAGGGTTCCGGGATGCTCTGTACAATAAAATCAGCCATGGTAAACGGCTCATATCCCACAAAATTCACCTTTACCGTTCTTCTGCCTAACGGTACATTCTTCAGGGTAAATTCGCCGTCTTCAGCCGTTAAAACGCCTTGTGTACTTCCTTCCAGTATTACGGTGGCTCCTTCCAGCGGCTGCCCGGTTTTCTTGTCGGTGACGATCCCCCTTACATCCCGGGTCCGGTCCTGGGCCCTGGCCACAGAAACCAGGCAAACAAAAAAGAATATCCAATGCTTCATAGGTGCTGAATAAGGCAAACAGCACTAAAATAAGTCAATTTTTTATTACTATATTCTAATTATTTCTTTATTTCGTAGATTATTACATTTTCTATGAGATTAAGCGTACTGACCCCGGCCGTGTTCCTGCTGTTGCTGGCGGTCTCCTGTGGAAAGAAAGAACAGGCCACTTCCCTCAACATTGAAAAGCTGCCTAAAGCGGGCCCGGAGCAGGTTGAAAAGCTGATTGAGCAGTTTGTTGACGCAAAAGAAGGATCCGTCATTGAAATTCCCGAAGGATATTACGAGCTGCCTACCCAGCTCATTCTCGACAATGTCAACGGTGTAAAAGTAAAAGGGGCCGGCATGTTCAATACCGTGCTATCGTTCAAAACCATGACCACCGGTGGTGAAGGAATGAAGATTGCGGGAAATAATATCCTGCTGGAAGGCTTTACCGTAGCCGACGCCCCCGGAGATAATATCAAAACCCAGCACTGCGAGGGCATCACGTTCCGCCAGGTAAATACCACCTGGACCCACGGCAAAAAGTCAGAGAACGGTACCTATGGAATCTACCCGGTGCAATGCAGGAATGTGCTGGTAGAGCACTGCGAAGTGAGCCACTCGCGCGATGCGGGCATCTACGTGGGACAGTCGGAAAACATTATTGTGCGAAATAACTACGTTCACCAGAATGTGGCCGGCATAGAGATCGAAAACTCAGATAACGCCGAAGTGTACGACAATCATGCAGAAAACAATACGGGCGGAATACTCATTTTTAACCTGCCGGGCCTGCCCAAGCCCTTCGGGTCAGGTACCCGGGTATTTAATAACCTGATCAAAGCCAATAACCACGAAAATTTCGCGATCTTCCAGGACGGTAACCCGGTATCCATGATTCCGCCTGGCAGTGGCGTGGTGATCCTGGCCGGTGACCAGGTGGAAGTGTTCCATAACAAAATCATTGATAACCGTACCCTGGGCGTGGCCATTGCCAGCTACCAGATTACCGACCTGCCCGTTCCTACCCACCCGGGATGGAGCCCCTATACTACCCGCATTTATATTCATGACAATACGTATGAACGTGCAATGGCCCTGCCCGACCTGAGCAAAGACTGGGGTAAGCTGATTGCCGCCAAATGCCTGAGGGCGCCGGATATTCTTTACGACGGCATCCTGGATCCTGCCAAAGGCAAAGATGCCGCCACCAATCCGATGCAGGTTTTTGTAGACGAAAAAACAGAAGACCTCCGGTTTTTCCGGATGGTGATCCCGGATGACGGGAACGTGATGGGAATCCGGATGGAAAAAGATGCCAAAAGCTTTGCCGGGTCATACCCGGTTTCTACAGATGTGTCGATGATTCCGTCAAATAAATAAGTGAAAAACTAAAAGTGAAAAGTTGCGGAACATACTTACATAAATATTTATGCTCCTTAACTTTTAGTTCTTCACTTTTAACTTACCTCTCATGAAAAATGGCTGGCTGATATTGCTATCAGGTATACTCTGGAGCTGCTCGCACTCCGGAACCCCTTCAGATATTGACTTCTCGAAACTTCCGTACAAGACCCTGTCGGAATACGGCCTGTTTACCGGCGACCTGAAAAACTTTTCACAGGCAGAAGGAGTAACTCCTTATGAGCCGGTTTCTTCACTCTTTACCGACTACGCCTTTAAGAAGCGTTACGTATGGATGCCCGGAAATACACATGCCACCCTGCCCGATGACCCGGATGCGCCGCTGGATTTTCCGGATAAAACCATCCTGGTAAAGCATTTTTACTACCCGCTTGATTTCAGGAAGCCCGAGGGTGAAAAACGGGTGATCGAAACCCGGCTGCTGGTCAAAAACCAGGGAACGTGGGAGGCTTATCCTTACCTCTGGAACGATGAGCAAACAGAAGCCACCCTGAAGAATACAGGTGCCTCCATACCCGTCAGCTATACCGATAAGCAAGGAGCAAAAGCAGCGTTCAATTACGTGGTACCCCAGAAAACCCAGTGCCGGAGCTGCCATAACAAAAACGGGGTGATGCTGCCTATCGGCCCCAAGGCGAAACAACTGGCCGGTCAGCTGGAAAAATGGCAGCAGACCGGTATCCTGGAGACCGGTAAAGACCTGTCTGCTATACACCCGCTGGTCAATCCTTTTGACGTATCCCGGCCTTTGCCTGAACGGGCCCGGGCCTACCTCGACGTCAATTGCGGGCATTGCCACAGCCAGTCGGGACCTGCCTCTACCTCCGGCCTGTACTACAACGCCGAAGAAGATCGTCCTTTTCACCTGGGCGTATGGAAGTCGCCGGTAGCGGCCGGTATGGGTGGCGGCGGACTGAAGTTTGATATTCTTCCGGGTCAAAGCAAGGCGTCTATTGTAACCTACCGGATGAACTCCACCCATCCCGGCGTAATGATGCCTGAAATGGGCCGGGTGACCATCCACCAGGAAGGGGTAGAGCTGATTGCCCGGTGGATCGACTCCCTCTGATACTATTCAGAAAAACCCAACCCTGAAAGCAGGATTGGGTTTAAAACATTTTTGTGATCAAATTCTGAGTGTATAGCAAAAAAAATGTTTAGAAATTTCCCGGGCCGCCACCTCCGGGTCGCCCGCCCATAGCGCCGCCGGGCCGGCCGCCGGAGCGGTTGTTTTCCATTTCTTTCGATAAATCTTCTCTCCTCTTCAGGTATTTCTTATACTGGCTGTCGTTCAGCACTTTTCGCATCTCCACATCTTTTTCCAGTCCCAGCTGCTTCATCCGGTCTCTTGTTCTTTCCATCTCTTCTCTTGAAGGGCGCCCGGCCCCCATAGCATTGCGCATGAGGTCATCCTGGGCGTAGGCATACTTCGCCGAGATACGGGTCACAGTGGCTGTCTGATCGTTGTTCAGCTTCAGTTTTTTCTTCATCCAGTGCACCTCCTCTTCCATTACTTTTTCAGGGTCACGGGGTTCCGGCCTCCTCTGCTCTCCCGATGGCTGTCCGCCGCCCGGCGATCCGAACTGGGCATACGAGGTTAACGATACGAATAAGAGCGCCGCCAGAGCGGGCGCAAACCATTTGCTTTTTTTCATTGCTTCTTTCTTTTAAACTGATACGTAAAAACCCGCCCGTTTGCTGCTTCACATGCGTTTGATGCACGCGGTCTTTTATCCTGCCGGCATGTTCCGCTTATGCAGATATTTTGCGGAAAGAGGCTTAAAAAAACGTACATTTGTCCTATGAAAACATTTGCTGATAAAGTGGTCGAGTTCAATCAGAACCTGGTTTATCACGGCCGGCTCCCTGAAAATTTTGCGGTACTTAACCCTTACCTGGGCAACCCGGAAACCATGGCGGTGATGAAAGCATTCTATGGCCAGTACTATGCCGATAACCGCCCTCGGAAATTTCTGATCGGCATTAATCCCAGCCGCCACGGCGCCGGCGTAACCGGTGTACCTTTTACCGACACCAAGCGCCTGGAAAGCGAATGCGGCATCCGGATGACCTCTGCCCGCACCCACGAGGTTTCTTCTGTTTTCATGTACGACATGATCCGGGCCTACGGCGGTCCCGGCGCCTTCTACCGCGATTTTTATATCAACTCGCCCTTCCCCCTGGCCATTGTAAGGCAAACCACCAACGGAAATTTCCTGAATGCCAACTACTACGATGACCCCGCTCTCTTCAGAGATGTAAAGCCCTTTATGGTGGAATCGCTGAAAAAGCACATCAGCCTGGGCCTGGATACAGACGAAGTATTTGTGCTCGGGAAAAAAAACGCGGATTTCCTGGACCGGATCAATAAAGAAGAAAAGCTGTTCGGAAAACTCACTGCTCTCGATCACCCCCGGTTTATCCAACAATATAAATCGAAGGAAAAGGAAATATATATTGCCGGCTATATTCAGATCTTAACCGGAAACTAAGGCCTCTATTTCTCCCTCCTGCCCTGTCTTTATCCGGAAAGCTCTACTACCCCACCCGCTCCAGCTCCACTTTCTTCGGCGGATGGTAGACGAGCGGCACTTCTTCTACCAGTACGCTGGTTTTGTCGAGACCGAAGGCCTGCTCATCGTGTTGTACATACTTTTTAAGCGAGAAGTAGGTATTCAGTACAAACCGTTCGTGGAAGCTGAATTCGTTTTCAATAGACATGTACTTTTCAATGACCACAAATTTGTAATCAATGCTGTCGTTGTATTTGCTTGAGCCGTTGTAGCGGAGATGCAGGTTCAGCTCTTTTTTCCCGATCAGCTCATTAATAATCTGCCTGAAATAAAGCTCTGAGCGGGGTTGAACCCGGAAACCGATATTCAATATAATTTTGATCACCTTGTCATCGACCAGCTCAGAGACCTCATAGTTTAACGTATAAGGTTTGTTGGTACGGTTAATATGGAAAAACCAGTATACATCGGCCCGCTTCGGACGCTTGGCAAAAATAGAATTGAGAATGATCTGCTCTACCTGGTCACGGTGATCGGCCTTGGTCAGGTAGATCAGGTGAGTAGCAAATTTGGGAATGCTTTTATCTTCCGACAACTGCACGATCCGGTCGGTAAACTTACCCAGGTGCGAAAATTTGGTATACCGGTTGTTGATCTTCCGGCCGTAAAAAGAGGTGTACATGACCAGGAAAAACAGACTGCCCACGAGTACCGTAATGTAACCCCCGTCTTTAAATTTACTGAGATTGGCAATAAAAAACGAAACTTCGATAGCACCGAAAACCATCAGTAACCCGATCACCACCATTTTATTCCACCGTAATTTATACCGCAGGAAATACGCCAGCAGGAAAGTGGTCATCATCATGGTCACCGTGATGGCCAGCCCGTAGGCCGCTTCCATGCTGGCCGAGTCTTTAAAGTAGAAAACAATGAGGATACACCCGGCCCACAGCAGGGTATTCACGCTCGGAACATAGATCTGTCCCTTGGCCTCGGTAGGCTGCTTCACCATCACCCTTTGCCAGAAATTCAGGTTGATCGCCTCGTTTATAAGGGTAAATGAGCCGCTGATCAGGGCCTGTGACGCAATGATAGCCGCCAGGGTGGCAATGATAATGCCGGGTACCAGGAACCAGCCGGGCATGACCTCGAAGAAAGGGTTCCTGTCGCTCAGGTAACGCCCTCCCTGGTGCAGCAGCCAGGCGGCCTGGCCCAGGTAATTGGTCACCAGGCAGATCTTCACAAATACCCAGGTAATGTGGATGTTCTCCCGGCCGCAATGCCCCAGGTCAGAATAGAGCGCTTCTGCCCCTGTAGTACACAGGAACACCGCTCCCAATATCCAGAAGCCGTGCGGGTAATGCGTCAGCAGCTGGTAGGCGTAATAGGGGTTTAAGGCCCGCAGCACTTCCGGGTAATGCCTGATCTGGCTGATGCCCAGCACCAGGAGGATACTGAACCACAGGGCCATCACCGGGCCGAAGGCTTTGCCCACGTTTTCTGATCCGAACCGCTGGAAAAAGAATACCATCGTAACGATCAGCACCACAACAGGTACGGGCGAAATATGCTGCAGGCGCTCAATCATGGTCAGGCCTTCGATGGCAGAAGTAACGGTCACCGCCGGGGTGATGATGCCGTCGGCCAGCAGGGCTGATGCTCCGATCATGGTGGGAACAATCAGCTTCTTACCGTATTTCCTGACCAGGGAGTACAACGAGAATATCCCGCCTTCTCCCTCGTTATCGGCCTGGAGGGTAAGCCAGACATATTTTACGGTAGTCTGCAGCATGAGGGTCCAGAAAACACAGGAGACCCCGCCCAGCACCAGCATTTCAGAAATAGGTTTATTACCGATGATTGCTTTAAAGGTATAAAGCGGGCTGGTACCGATGTCACCGTAGATGATTCCCAATGCTATAACCAGGGAGGCAGCGGTGACCTTTTTATTTATTTCGTGCGCATCTCTCATATCCGGTGCAAAGTTCGCCCCGATTCTGTTAGAAGAATATAAATAAATCCCTGCAGGTATAAAGATTTTATAAAGACGATCACTCGAACCGGTACCCCACACCGCTTACCGTGATCAGGTGCCGGGGATGGTTCGGGTCTGCTTCGATCTTCTTTCGCAGCTGGGCCACAAAAACCCGGAGGTACTGGGTTTCTGTCTGGTAACCTACCCCCCATACTTCCTTTAATAAAAACTGGTGGGTAAGTACCCGGCCGGCATTCCGGGCCAGCAGGGCCAGCAGGTTATATTCGGTAGTGGTCAGCTTTAAAACCTGGTCATCGACCTTCACCACGCGGCCGGCCAGGTCAATCTCCAGCTCTCCTGCCGTAATGACCTGCCGGGTTTCTCCTGAATCGTTGTTCCGGATCGCTGAACGCAGCCGCGCCATGAGCTCACCCACCCGGAAAGGCTTGGAAAGGTAGTCGTTGGCACCGTTATCCAGCGCTGCAATGATGTCTTCTTCGCCTTTTTCTACCGACAGCACCACAATGGCTTTCCGGTACCACTCCCGCAGCTGCAGAAGCACCTCGTGCCCGCTCATATCGGGCAGGCCCAGGTCAAGCAGGATCACCTCCGGGATATGGTTGGCGGCCAGCATGAGGCCTTCCTTACCGGTGCAGGCCAGGCGGGTCTGGTAGCCGTGGCTGCTCAGGTTGATCTCCAGCAGCTTCCTGATCTGGGGTTCGTCGTCAATGATCAGTACCTCAGGTTTATTCATTCTTCAGATTTTTTAAATACGAAACCTCTGCCGGCAGGGTGATGCTGAACTCCGCACCGCCCGAAGGGCTGTCGGCCAGCCGGATTTCTCCTTTGTGGGCATCAACAATTCCTTTGGCAATAGAAAGCCCCAGGCCCGTTCCGCCTGTACCCGAGCGCGGCATCCGGTAGAATTTTTCAAATACCTGCTGTCTTTTTTCTTCGGGTATGCCCTTGCCGTTGTCGCTGATAACCATGTGCAGCTGGTCATCGTCAAAGCCCACACTCACCCGCACCTCGGTACCGGGCGGTGTATACCTGACCGCGTTGCTGATAATGCTGTACAAGACAATTTCCATCAGGCCTTCATCAATTTTAAACAGCGGGGCGCGGTCATCGGGTTCAAAAAGAATTGTATGACCGCCCTGGCCGGGCACCGCACCAATGACCATAAATATCAGCTCGTTGATATCGCACCAGTCGCGTTTGAGGGTCAGCATACCCGTTTCCAGCCGGCTCATGTTCAGCAGGTTTTCCACCTGGTTATTCAGGCGGCTGCCGGCAATGTCAATGGCAGCGAGCAGGTCGGCTTTCTGTTCCGCTGTTATCTTATCTCCGGTTTCTTTAAGCGTATCTACCGCCCCGATAATGGTGGCAATGGGTGTTTTCAGCTCATGGGATAACGAGCTGAGCAGCGTATTGTACAGCTGAATAGTCTTTTCTTTCTCCTCCTTATCCCGGGTACGGGCCTCCAGCTTGCGGAGGCGGTTGGTCAGCACGGCATTGACCAGGGCCACCAGCATATAGATAAAAAACAGCAGGGCGCTTTCGGCACTGTTGATCTTGTAATGCAGTACCGGCTCAATAAAAAACAAATTCAGGATCAGGGCGCTCAATACCGCCGAAACCAGCACAGGGAGAATATCAAACAAAACGGCCAGCAGCGATACGGCCAGTAAAAGAATGAGGGCCACGATACGGTAATCCATATAGGGCCGGAACAAATAACACACTACGGAAAGCAGGATCACGAAGCCTGCGCCTATGAGAATCTGCCGGAGAACAGAGATGTGTCTCACTATTCTGTTATTTTTTATGTATTACAAATGTAAAAATATTTGCCCGGCATACTTCTCCGGCTGCAAAAGAATAATTGCGTATTTTTGAAGCTATGAGCAAATTCAGCATTAATCTCCGGCCTTTCCGTGATTTCCTGAAATCGGGTATGGCCGGCGGCGTTATTCTTCTTGGCTGTGTGGTTATTTCCCTTATTGTTGCCAATTCTGCGGCGGGTACTGCTTTTGAAAATTTCCTGGCTACCGAATGGGGACCGTCTGAGCACCTTCGCTACAGCGTGCTCTCCTGGATCAACGACGGCCTCATGGCGGTATTCTTCCTGCTGGTAGGCCTGGAGATCAAGCGTGAGCTGGTTGAAGGCGAGCTGTCGTCGCCCAAGAAGGCCGCCTTACCCATCCTGGCAGCCATAGGAGGTGCCCTCACCCCTGCCCTGATCTTTGCCGTCCTGAACCGGGGAACCGACACCTCTGACGGCTGGGGCATACCCATGGCTACTGACATTGCCTTTGCCATTGCCATCATTACCCTGCTGGGGAAAAAGGTACCGGCCTCCCTGAAAATATTTCTCGCTGCCCTGGCCATCGCAGATGACCTGCTGGCCATACTGGTGATTGCCGTTTTTTACACGTCAGAACTGCATTACCTGTATCTCCTCTACGCCGGCGCGCTGACAGCTCTACTGGTATTGTTTAACCTGGCGGGCGTTAAGAAGCTATACTTTTACCTTATTCCGGGGGTGTTTATCTGGTATTTTATCCATCATTCGGGCATCCATGCCACCATTGCCGGTGTGCTGGTGGCCCTGACCCTGCCCACTACCCCTGATGCCACCGAGTCTCCCCTTGAAAAGCTGGAGCACCTGCTTCTCAGGCCGGTGAATTTCATTATCATGCCGCTGTTTGCCCTGGTCAATACCAACATCCGGTTTGATAATGAAATGCTGAGCGGTGTTTTTACTCCGCTGGGAGCAGGCATAATTCTCGGGCTCGTGTTGGGCAAGCCCCTGGGTATTTTTCTGGTTTCCCGGCTTTCCGTAAAGCTCGGTATTTCTTCGCTGCCCCAGGGAGCGGGCTGGAAACACATCTTCGGCGCCGGTATTCTGGCGGGTATCGGCTTTACCATGTCGGTATTTATTTCCATCCTTTCCTTTACGGGCAGGGCGCTTCCTTTGCTACAGGCCAAATTCAGCATACTTGTGGCCTCTGTGCTGGCCGCCGTACTGGGGTCAATATTCCTTTCTTCCCTTTATAAATCCCCGAGAAAATAAGCTATTTTTGGGCTCAAATTCCTGATCAGATGAAAAAGCAAATCGCCCGTTTCCTGTTCCTGTGTCTTATTTCCGGGTACGCCGTTGCCCAGCAAACCGATATCACCCCGGTCTCCGTTATCCAGGGGCACGGGAAGACCTCTCCCCTGGCCGGGAAGAAAGTGGCGGTAAACGGAGTGGTTACGGCCGTATTTGCCGGGAAAGACAAGCTGAACGGCTTCTTTCTGCAGCAGCCCGAACCGGATGACGATGTGAGCACCTCGGAAGGGATTTTCATTCATGACCCCGCCCAGCTGTTTAAAGGCAAAACCGGTGACCTTATCCAGGTGATCGGAGAAGTGGGCGAGCTGAAAAGCACCCGCAGCTCGCTGACCCATATAAAAAATGTGAGCAACATTTTTACCCTGTCGGAAAACAACAGGCTTCCTGCCCCGGTGACGGTCACACTGCCCAACGATAAATGGGAACAATATGAGGGCATGCGCGTGCGTATAAAAGCAGAAAAAGGAAATCTTTTTGTAACCGAACTTTACCAGCTGGGACGTTTCGGCCAGATTACATTATGCGCTACCGGGCCGGAGAACCAGCCGGGAACCGACGGACGCCTCGACCAGTTTACCCAGTTCAATGCGCCCGATACGGATAGTTACAAGGCCTACCTGGCAGTAACGGAAAAACGGAAAATCGTGCTGGACGACGGCAGCGGGATGCGTAACCCGACCTACCTGCCCTTCGGAAGAGAGGGGAAGCCCTTTGATATGTACCATGCCGTAAGGGGTGGCGACGAGGTAAAAGAGATCATTGGCATTGTAGACGACCGCTTCGACGCCATACGGATCCAGCCTACGGAAACCGTATGGTTCAAACCTTCTGCCAAACGGCTTTATACTCCCCCGAAAATTCCGCAGAAAAGCACCCTAAAGGTAGCGGCTTTCAATGTGCTTAATTACTTTAACGGCGACGGACAGGGCGGAGGCTTCCCGACAGAGCGGGGGGCCAATACCCCCGAAGAGCTCAGGCGGCAGCAGGACAAGACCGTTAATGTAATCCTGACCTCCGGGGCCGACGTGGTTTCCCTGATGGAAATTGAGAACGACGGTTTCGGGGAGTACAGCGCTATCCAGACGCTCGTCCGGGCCCTGAACCGGGCTTCGGGAAATAAGCGGAACTTCGTAGCCTGTGAAGTGGACAACCGGGGCACTGACGTGATCGCCTCGGCTATCCTCTACGATGCCAAAAAAGTAGCGCCGGCAGGTCGTACGGTTTCCATGCCCGACGGGTACGGTACGGCCTCCTTTGACTCTGCGAGACGAAAACCCGTTGTACAGACGTTCCGGGAGCTTCGTTCCGACCAGGAGTTCACACTGGTAGCCGTACACTTCAAATCGAAGGGCATACAGAGTGCCGGTGCCGGCAATGAAGATAAAAACGACGGGCAGGGCCGCAACAACGAGTTACGTGTGCAGCAGGCCGAAGACCTGAAAAGCTGGCTGGATACGCGCCCTACAGGCACTGAAGACCCCGATTACCTGCTCATGGGCGACTTCAACTCCTATGCCCTGGAAGATCCCCTGCAGTACCTGAATTCATACGGTTACAAGAGCCTGTTCCCCATGACGTCTTATTCGTATGTATACGACGGCTTCTGGGGCTCACTTGACCACGCCCTGGCCACGCCCGGCATGACTACCCAGGTAACCAGGGCGGTAAAATGGCATATTAATTCGGAAGAAGCCCCTATACTGGACTACAATACCGAGTTTAAAACATCCGAACAAGTGCAGAGCTATTACGATGCCAGCGTGTTCCGTTCCTCGGATCATGACCCGCTGATCATCGGCTTACGGCTGAAATAAGCCGTTCAGGGCGGTAGTGATTCTAACCGGCTATAAGCGCCGGGTTACAGATCACTACCGCCTTGCCTTTTATTTTTCTTTCCTTAAAATCTTCCAGGGCCTGCACGGCCTCATCCAGGGCATACTCCCGGCCTATACAGGCCCGGATCCGGCCTTCGGAATAATACCGGCCTATTTCGTCTACGTTCTGCTGCTGCTTCAGGGGCTCTTCCCGGGAGAATTTCCCCCAGAATACCCCCCTTATGTCGGCCCCTTTCAGCAGGAGGAGGTTCAGGGGGACAGCCGGAATCTCCCCGGAAGCAAAGCCCGTCACCAGGTATTTCCCTGCCCAGGCCAGGCTCCTCACCGCCGGCCCGGCAAACCGGCCCCCCACGGTATCCAGCACCAGGTCTGCACCCTTCATGGCGGTGATCTCCTTCAATCTTTCCCGGATATTCTCTTCGTTGTAATTCAGCAGGTGATCGGCTCCGTAAGCAGCACACAGGGCCAGGTTCTCCGGGCTCCCGGCAGCGGCAATGACCTCCAGCCCGTAAACCTTTCCGAGCTGAACGGCGGCGAGGCCCACACCGCCCGAAGCTCCCGATACCAGCAGAACCTGGCCCTGCCGGGCTTCTCCCCTGTTCTTTAAGGCATAAAGGGCCGTACTGAAATTGTACATCAGCAAGGCTCCCTCTTTCAGGGGCATCCCGCCCGGTAAAGGAAATACCCGCGTTTCAGGCAGCACGATCTCTCCGGCCAAACCGCCCCACCGCTCTATGGCAAAAACCTCCTGACCGGGGTAAAAATCTTTGACTTTACGCCCGGCTTCCAGCACTACTCCCGTAATCTCACCGCCCGGAATGAACGGAAGCTCCGGTGTAAACTGGTATTTACCTTCCAGGATCAGCAGATCCGGGAAGTTCAGGCCACAGGCAGCTACCCCGATCAGTACTTCGTGATCGCCCGGTTCCGGGGTTTTTACCTCCCGGATACCCGCATGACTCATATCTCCGAAGCGGTCGCAGACCACAGCTTTCATAGGCCTATTGGATTAACAGATCAAAACTAAGGGCTTTTGCGGGTAAGTACATTAAAAATATTCGAGTAAATTTGTATATGATGATGACATTGACCGAAGAGAACTACCTGAAAGCGCTGTTCCACCTCAGTACGGAAAACCCGGCGGTATCGGTGCTGGACCTCAGCAAAAGCCTCGACATTAAAATGCCCACTGTGAACAGCATGGTGAAAAAGCTGGCGGCAAAGGGACTGGTGCTGTACGAAAAATACAAGCCGCTCCGCCTCACGGAAGAAGGCCGGCGGTCTGCCGGGCTTATCATCCGTAAGCACCGGCTGGTAGAGATGTTCCTGGTCGAAAAAATGGGGTTTGGCTGGGATGAGGTGCACGAAGTGGCCGAGCAGCTCGAACACATCCAGTCGCCCAAGCTTTTTCAGAAGATCGATGAGATCCTGAACCACCCCAAGGTTGATCCGCACGGTTCACCCATCCCGGATGAAAAGGGCGTCATTGCCGTTCAGAACTTTGTGGCATTGTCAGAGTGCACTCCCGGAACACTCTACCGTTTTATGGCCGTGGGATCTTCCGATGACCGCTTCCTGCGGCAGATCGACCGCCTGGGCTTCCGGCTGGGCGACACCATCCGGATCCTCGAAACCATGGATTTTGACCGCTCCCAACACGTGATCATCAACGAAAATACCCCGCAAAGCTTTAGTCACCAGATCAGTGCCAATATCCGGGTTATTGCCGTGTAAACGGTACAGGAAATACCCCCCGGTCCCCGGCTGAAGAGCTCCATTTTTCCTGCCTGAGCAAGTAGCTTTTCGTAATAAACTGGCTTCAAAACGTTTAATAATTTTCAGAATATTTTGAAAATTCAAAATATTTATATTTACTTTGAATAATTATTACGTGCTGTAAATACATGGAATTGAAAGAAGCAAAAGACAGGTTTATCCACACCTGGGGTACCCTCTCCACGCAATGGGGTATCAACAGGACCATGTCTCAGATTCATGCGCTGCTTCTGCTCTCCAACAAAGCCCTCAATGCCGACGAAATCATGGAGGAGCTGCAGATTTCACGGGGCAATGTGAACATGAACCTGCGCGACCTGATCAGCTGGGGCCTCATATTCAAACAATTGATCCCGGGAGAGCGGAAAGAATATTTTGTTGCTGAAAAAGATATCTGGAAAATCACCCGCCAGATCAGCCGGGAGAGGAGAAGGCGCGAGCTGACGCCGCTGCTGGAGGCCATGAACGATATCCGGAACGGGGTAAAAGATAACGAAGAGGCCAAAGATCTCCTTAAGATAGTCAACGATATTGATGCCGTGGCCTCCCTGGCCGACAGCACCCTGGAGCTCATCTCCAGGGAGGAAAGCCAGTGGCTGGTGAGCACCTTTGCGCGTATTCACCAGAAAGGTTAATACTACCCTATAAGGCATAGAGTCATTCAAGAATTGTTGTTAAGACCGAAACACGTGTAAAACGCATTCCGTTTGGCCGCAGTCAGCCACTGTAACAGCAATGGATTCTTTTCATTTTTCTTCAATGCCTCTATGCCTTATAGGGTCAAAAAAAAAAAAAAAGGCCCTCAACCGAGGGCCTTCTCTATTATCTTCCGTAAATCAGAAACACTTGGTGCTTCCGTCAGCACAACATCTTCCGTAAATCTTGCTTACTTTCTTGTATTGCTTTTTGGTAAGCGGGATATACACTTTACCGTAATCTCCTACCATTACATCCTGTTTGGTGAACTCGGTGTTGATGGTCATAGGCACGGTAATGCTCTCGTTAGGATTCACGTTGCCGTTATCACAAACCTCAATCACGTGCTCGATCTTGCTGTTTCCTTTCAGGTTATATTGTACCTGTGAGTTGGCAGGCAGGCTGTATGTACCCAGACATCTGTATTTGTCAGCGGTCTCTCCTTTTTTCAGCTTTCCTTCTTTGATGTATCTTCCGATAACGGTCACTTCCTGGGTGCTGCTTTTTGCCGATACATCGGCTACTTCGCCGTTACCGCTCAGTGACAGGGTTTGTCTCACACAGTTTTCTGTGGTAGTCAGGTTGTTAGACACTGCCGGAGCTACAGAGCCTTCTGAGAAGTTGCTCACTTTGTTGGCTACCAGGGCAGATGCTGCAGTAGGAGCAGCCACATCGGCCGGACATGCGCTGTACAGCTTTCTCATCCGGTTGTATTGCTTCTTGGTCAGAGGCACCTGCAGCGAACCGCCGTTTTCTCCGCCCAGCGTTACATTGGAAGCTGAAATCTCGTATTCCATTAACACCGGCATATTCAGGCTGGTCGGTGCGTTAGTACCGTAATCACATACCTGGAAGGTTCTTGCATAATTTACCTGTCCTTCGGCAGAAAGCTCATAGGTCAGTCGTACACCCACGGTTTGCTCACCGATGCACAGCTTCTTATCATTATAGGTACCAATGATCGGAAGGGTCTGGGTAGTGTTGATCACATCACCGGCTTTGATGCTTCCGTCTCCGGCAAAAGACAGCTCCTGTGTTTTACAGGGAACTTTCGGATCCGGGCAGATTTGCTCGTTAGGATCAAAGAACGCGTTACCACATTTCTTCATGATATACGCATGGCATTTCCCGTCTTTTGAAACAATTTTAAAGGTAGGGAACGGGTTACCCAGAACAGACCATTTATACTGATGGCCCCGGGAATATCCTCCCATCCAGCCTATTTTTCCTTTAGGAAGGATAGCCGGCGTAATTTTGTCTACAGTGAACGAAGGGTCATTCAAACCGGAGTATCCCAGCAGTCTCAGGAAACGGTCCATTTCCTGGCGGCTTCCTTTCAGGTTGCGGGTATGCACTTTTTTCAAATGATCATACGCTGATTTTGACGTGTGCTGAGGGATCTCCCCGAACTGAGGGCTTGTTCCTAATCTTCTTAAAAGCACCGGTTTGCTTGACGAGGCAGGGCCGAAAGCGTTAACAAGCTCTTCACAGCAAGGTTTGGTACCCTGTCCAAAACTCTGGAATGATAAAGCCCCAATTAGAAGTGCAACCGCCTGAATTGTGACAAAACTTAATAATCTCTTTTTCATTGTGAGAAATTTTATTCCTGTAACTTGATTTAATTTACTAATAAACAAAACTCAAGACAAAGGTAGTGTCTTTTTGCAATGCAAATGTAATTTTTTTTGACAGACATTTAAAAAAATAAACACAGTTATTTTGTTTTTTCCGGCTAAAACTACCATTCTTTTGGTTTTAGAAAGTATTTTTGCGCCAAAAAACAGATATAAATGAGTCTTTTAACGGTAGGTTCTGTAGCCTTTGATAAATTGGAAACCCCATTCGGAAGTACAGATAAAATTGTAGGCGGAGCAGCCACCTTCATCACCCTCACAGCTTCTTATTTTGCCACTAAGAATAATCTTGTAGGAATAGTGGGTAATGATTTTCCTTCAGAAATGATGGAAACCTTTAAAAAGCACGGCATCAATACCGAAGGACTGGCCGTAGACCCGAACGGGAAAACCTTCTTCTGGCACGGCAGATACCACCAGGACATGAATCACCGCGACACCCTCGATACCCAGCTGGGCGTTTTTGAGAACTGGGATCCGGTAATCCCCGAATCGTACCAGGACGCCACCTATCTTATGCTGGGCAACCTGGTTCCGATGATCCAGTACCAGACGTTGAAAAAATTACGTAACCGCCCGAAATTCGTGATGCTCGACACCATGAACCTCTGGATGGACATCATGATGGACGACCTTAAAATGGTGCTGAAGGAGATCGACTGCCTGACCATCAATGATTCGGAAGCCCGCCAGCTTTCAGGCGAATATTCTTTAAAGAAAGCCGCCAAAAAAATCCTTACCATGGGACCTAAGTCGCTGGTCATTAAAAAGGGAGAACACGGCGCGCTGCTTTTCCAGGACGATAAAATCTTTTTCTGCCCGGCCATGCCCCTGGAAGAGGTATTTGACCCTACCGGCGCCGGAGATACCTTTGCCGGAGGCTTTATCGGGTACCTGGCCCAGACCGATGACACCAGCTTCGAAAACATGAAACGCGCTGTGATCTACGGTTCGGCCATGGCTTCTTTCTGCGTGGAGAAATTCGGAACGGAAAGAATGCAGTATCTCCGTAAAGAGGAGATCGTGGGAAGGGTACGGGAGTTTCTGAGCCTGTCGAGTGTAGAAATACTTTAGTGCCGGGTTCCGAGTACCAAGTGCCGGGTAGCGGGTGTAAGAAGCAGGTTTTTGCCTTATTGGCCATAAACCTGCTTCTTACACCCGTACTACTTAGTAGCTTCCCGCCCGCCTTTTCGTCACTTTAAGATCCTTAAGCAGGCTGGCTTTCGGCCGCAGGGTAAAATCAAAACCGCCGCTTCGCATGGCGCTGCCTGAAATAGGCGTCCAGTTCAGGGAGAACATCCAGCAGTGCAGCTCCCGCACAATTCCCACACTGGTCAGTGTAACCTGGTTGAACCGGAAGTCCCAGCCGCTGTTAAACGTCACTTTTGTATTTTTTGTCAGGCTCATATCGCCCGAAAAAGACAACGCCATGGTCCACCGCTCCGGCGCAAGGCCCTGCTTGTTGTAGTTGGCCGAATAATTGACGCTCAGGTTCCAGGGAATATTAAAATCCACGTAATCCATGGGGTTCACCGGCAGGTTCGTGTTGGGATTAATGGCCGGGCTGGCTCCCCTGCCCGCCGCTGCGCCCCCGTTGAACACTTCCGGGTTAAGGCTGGTGCTGGCCCCGAAGGTGAGCGAAGTCAGGTAAGAGCCCACATCGGTATCCTGGTACTCGGTGCTGCGTCGCTTCCATTTATAGGTAGGGATACGGATCCCCGCCTCGTTACTCTTCACCAGCGGGTCAGTCACGTACATATACGGATCCAGCGTGGCCGAAGCATTGATATTGAGCTTGCGCCTGAACAACGACGTATTGGTAGAGAGCGATACGTTGGATAACGCAAACTCGTTCATCTCCTTCCGGGCAAAGATATTGTAGCTGGTGCTGATGTTGAAGTTGTCGAGCAGCATCACCTTCTCAAAGTCGGTCTCGGATGTATCGGAGCGGCTCCTGACCTTGGCTTCCAGCTGGTTACTGATCGAAAAGCTTACATTGCCCGCATCGCGCGACGAGCTTCCGCTGCCGCCGATGTACCGCGGCAGGTACCGGTAAGTAGAATCTGACCGCACCTGCTGATAAACCGACATCCTGTTCTGAGGGGTATAGCTGAACCCTACCGACGGGTTAACCGTGTGGCGGATGGCCTGTATCCGGCCTCGTTGCCCCAGGTTGAAGGTACCGTAAAAACGGGTGTTCATGCTGGCGCCAAACGCCACCTGGTTGGCAAAGTTCATTCCCCTGACCGTATCGATCACCACCACACCCCCGCTGGTCGAGTTCATGTTTACATGCAGCCCGGTGCTGTCTCTCACATAGCTCAGCGTATCAATATTATCTTTTACATTCACAAATACCTTGCTGCCGTTTGAAAGGGTCAATTCCTTATTTTCGTTGACATAGGTATATTGCAGGCTCCGGTCATACAGGTCGCCCCGCATAGAAATAGACGGTGTCAGGTTGATGTATTTCAGGATCTTGATGTTCGGCAATGTAATGGGCACACTGTACGAATTGGTCACCCGGCTGTTTTTCAGGATCGGTCCCAGGCCCTGCAGCTTCGGGTTCTGCAGACCTTCCAGCTCTTTCTGGTAGGCCTGCCTTTCCTCTATCGACAGGTTCAGATCATAAATAAGCAGGTTCAGCTCGTTGATGCGCCGCAGCTCTGCCTCGGTATAGGGCGAGTTGCTGATACCCGCTATGTTGTAGTCGGTGTAAGACGAAGACCGGTTGGTTATGCTGTTGGTAGCCGCCACACCGCCTGTCAGGTTCAACCCTACCCGGAACGACTCGTACCACCGTCCTACCTGGTTTTTCTCCTTAACAAACGGGTTAAACTGCTTGAGACCCATAGAGTAGCCCAGGTTCGACGTGAAGTTATTCTGGTTCTGGCTGATAGAGAAAGAATAGGTAGAGGTATAGAGCTTCCCGAAGTTCCGCATATAGTTGATACTCCCGCCCACGTTGTTCTGAACCACCGTGCTCAGGTTAGACGTCTTCACGTTGCTGGCGTTGAAGCCGTTGGTCATGTAGTTCATATTGGACGAGAAGCTCCTGTCGGTTCTCAGGCTTCTCGGCGAATGCGACCACACCACGTTAAACTGGTTATTCGAGGGATTATACTCCTTCCCTCTCAACCCGTACTGGTTGCTTTGTACGTTACGGTTAAACTGTACTGAAAATGTACCGCTATACTTGTATTTGCGAGCATAATCTACCTGCTCTTTTACCCCGAAGCTCAGGTTGGAATACACCTGGAAGGTAACCGTATTGCTGATCTTTTCATTGAAGGCATGGTAATACCCGAAGTCGTTGAAGTAAAAGCCCCGGCCGTCGTTCCGCTGCTCCCCGTAGCTTCCCATCACAAACCCGGAGGTACCGATCTCCTGCTTGGGCTGTACAGGGAAAAAGCCGAACAGGAAGCCGATGGGCAAAGGAATATCATGCACCACAATATTAAAGGGCCCCGAAATGGCCGATTTCTTATTGATGAACATGATCTTTTTGGCGGAAATATGAAAATGCGGCTCTGCCAGGTTACAGGTGGTGTACTTGGCAAAGCCCAGGTGCAGGTTATCGTACTGGTCTTTTTTCACCACCTTCCCGTGGATATACCCTTCCCCCTGCTCGGTGGCCACCGAGTAAATTTTGGCCCGCTTGCTCTTGAAATTATACCGGATGGTGTCCATGTGGTACGTTTCCGTCCCGTCTTCAAAGACCGGCTTTCCGCGCACGGCCTTCCCTGTGCTGTCGGTGAGATCGGGTATCCCGTGAGCAAAGATCTCGTTGCTTCCCCAGTTCAGCATGATATAGTCTGCCGCCAGCTTTGTAGGCAGGTATTCTACCCTGGCATCGGTATAGAGATGGTAAAGCTTCTTTTTTACATTGAAGATAACCGAATCTTTGGCGTACCGGGTCACGGTAGTGGTGAGGCCGCTCTCCCGGCTGATCAGGGAGTCGGCCAACTGTAGCTTAACCGTATCCCTGGGAAGGGAACGGCCGGGTGTGTTTCTTGCCGGCTGGCCACCCGCTGCCTGTCTTTTGACCTGAGCGGAAAGTCCGAAACTCGTTAGAACATACAGGATAAGTATCAGGTTCTTTACTCTCAAATCCGGTAGCGTATAAATGGCTTTTTCTATAAACTTATAAACGCCGCTTTTCAAATAATCGTAGCATTCTTCAGTTTATAATGTAATTTTTTTATATTTGTAAGTGCAAAATTATAAAAAACTATATCTTTAACGTTAGATTAAAAGATAGATTAACGATGTTTTCCTATAAAATTTTTTATGCGTCAGCTCTGACGGTGCTTTTCTATTTGGGTCTGTCTTCGTTTACTCCTGAAAATACGGGAGGTCCTTCCAACGGATATGTCATTAATACGATCGTGCTGGATGCCGGTCACGGCGGGAAAGATCCCGGTGCCGGACAGGGCCGGGAAAAGAAGTATGCCCTGGATATCACGCTTCGGGTGGGCAAAAAAATTAAAGAGGCTTTCCCGGACGTTAACGTGATCTATACACGGGATAAAGACGTTTTTGTGCCTCTCCATGAACGGGCCGCTATTGCCAACCGGAACAAAGCCGACCTCTTCATCTCCATTCACTGCAATGCCAACACCAAGCCCCATGTTAAGGGAACGGAAACCTATGTCATGGGACTTCACAAAACGCAGGATAACCTGGATCTTGCTAAAAAAGAAAATAACGTGATCCTGCTGGAAGAAGATTATAAAAAGACCTACAAGGGTTTTAATCCCGAGTCGCCCCTGGCCCACATCATGCTGGCCAACTACCAACACGCCTTCATGACCCAGAGCACCAATTTTGCTGCCCGGGTGGAAAAGTACTTCGGCAATGTGAACGGCATGCGCAGCCGCGGGGTAAAACAGGCCGGTTTCCTGGTCATCTGGGAAACCACCATGCCGAGCGTTCTGATCGAAACAGGCTACCTTTCGAATGCCGAAGACTCGCGCGTGCTGGCCTCCGAGAAAGGAAGGGAAGAGATGGCGGATGCTATTTTTAGAGCTTTTGAGGAGTACAAAAAATAATATTTCGTACATTTGCGCCTGCACATAATTGCCGGACAAAATGAATATTTCAAAAGAGGTTAAGGTAGGGATATTGGGAATTATCGGCCTGGTCCTCCTGTATTATGGCTTTAACTTCCTCAAAGGATCTGATATTTTTTCTTCCACCAAAGACTATCGTCTGATCTTTAAAGACGTCATGGGGCTGGAAGTTTCCAATACGGTAACCTATAACGGTGTTGTGGTGGGCCGGGTAGCTTCTGTCACGCCTGACTACCAGAACGACAGGGTGAACGTGATTGTTTCACTCAAAAAAGAAGTAAAAATCACCGATCAGTCGGAGATCCTGCTGGCCGATGACGGCCTGGTGGGCGGGAAGATGCTCATTCTCAAAATCAACCCGGGGAATCCGCTTCCGCCTGATTCACCCGTAAAAACCGGTGTTCAGACCGGCCTGCTGGGCTCGGTAACGGAAATGCTGGATCCTACCCTCGAAAAGGTAGACTCCCTGCTGCTGACCCTGAACGTGGTTGCCAAAGAATTTCAGCATTCGGGCGATGCCCTCAAAACCCTTCTGGCCAGTGCCACCCAGTCTACTTCCGGGCTGAATGCCATTATGGCATCCAACTCCAAAAACCTGAATACCATCACCGGTAATGCCGCCGTGCTTACGGCAGACCTGAACCGGGTGGTAAAAGACCTCGATGCCCAGCTGAAGCCTATCCTGGCCAATGCCACGCAGTTTACCGACTCGCTCAGCTCTATGCAGCTTGCCTCCACCATGAACAAGCTGGATGCCACAATTGCTGATTTCCAGAGCATTGTCAGCGAAATCAACTCGGGTAACGGTACTATCGGCAAGCTGACGTCTAACGATTCGCTGTACATGAACCTGAACAATACCGCCGAATCACTGAACAAGCTGATGGTAGACCTGAAAGAGAACCCCAGGCGGTATGTACACTTCTCGTTGTTCGGCCGTAAGGATAAGTCTGCAAAGAAAGAAGAAGAATAACCGGGTATATTACCGGCTCTCCAGTATCCGGGTCAATGCCGCCTGTGCCGACCAGACCCGGTTACCGGCCTGCTGAATAACCGCTGAATGGGTTCCGTCAATAACGGCATCGCTGACCTTCAGGCCTCTTCGTACCGGCAGGCAATGCATAAAATAGCCGCTGTCGGTTAATGCCATTTTCTCCGGTGTAATGGCCCAGGAAGGATCCTGGGTAAGCACCTTTCCGTACGATTCATACGAAGACCAGTTTTTGGCATAAATAAAATCGGCGCCGGCAAAAGCCTCGTCCTGGTTATGCACCACACGGGCATTTTTCCGGATCTCCGGCGCCAGGTCATAGCCTTCCGGGTTGGTGATGACCAGGTCGTAGTCGGTTCTCAGCACCCATTCGGTAAAAGAGTTGGCCACTGCCTGCGGAAGCGGCTTAAAATGCGGTACCCACGTCAGCACCACTTTGGGTTTTTCTTTGGTTTTAAGCTCTTCAATGGTGATCAGGTCGGCCAGCGACTGGCACGGGTGGCGGGTGGCAGATTCCAGGTTAATAACGGGTACGCCGGCAAACCGCCGGAAGCTCTCCAGCACTACTTCCCGGTAATCTTCGTCGCGATCCGTGAGCCCGGCAAAGGCCCTTACCCCCAGAACATCGCAGTACTGCCCCAGTACGGCTGCCGCCTCGCGGATATGCTCGGCTTTGCCCTGGTCCATAACCACGCCGTCTTCAAACTCCAGCTGCCAGGAGTCAGACCCCACATTCATAACAATGACGTTCATGCCCAGGTTCAGGGCCGCCTTCTGGGTGGAGATCCTTGTACGTAAGCTGGAATTAAAAAAAACCAGCCCGATGGTCAGGTCTTTCCCCAGCGACTGGTATTGAAGCGGGTTGGCTTTCAGGTTCAGGCCCAGGTTCACCAGCGTTTCCACGCTGCTGACGTCATCTAAATTTATGAAATGCTTCATCTATTGCTTTTTTTGGGCACAAATTTACACGTAAAAGCAGAAAACCCTTACCTCTTAACCGTATTTATCCGACCTTTGCGCTCGAAAACAACAACGAGGGAAATGGCGTTCAGCTTAGAAAATGTATCGGTAAAGAAAAATGACAACCCGGTTTTAAAAAATATTACTTTCCACGATAAGGGCACAGGCAACTGGGCCGTCACGGGCAGCAACGGATCCGGAAAAAGTACGTTCCTCGACCTCCTGGCCGGGAAAATATTCCCATCTGGCGGAAAGCTGGAAAAAGACAAATCACGTAAGGTGGTCAGTGTCAGCCGCGATTATTCGTTTCACCGGATCGTGGGCAGCGCCTACCAGTATTACCAGCAGCGCTACAATGCCTACGATGCCGAAACCGGGCCTACTCTGTATGAGGTGCTGCAAAACCAGGTGCTGCCGCTGGGCACGGTTGACCCTTTGTCTGTAGAGCTGCCGCCCCTGGCCCATTCGCCTGAAAAAGTAGAGCAGACCGCTGCCCGTTTCCGGGTCGGGCATTTGCTGAACAGGAAAATCACCTCTCTTTCCAACGGCGAAACACGCCGCAGCCTCCTCACCTACTGGTTCCTCCAGGACCCCGACGTTATTCTCCTCGACAACCCGTTTTCCGGCCTCGACATCCAAAGCAGGAATGACCTGAAAGAAATCATCCGGGGCATGACCGGCGTGCAGGTATTCCTGGTGGCGGATAAGAGAGACATCCCGGCCAACTTTGAGCAGGCGCTCTGCTTCCGCGGAGGAGAAATTGTTTTTAACGGCCGGGTGGAAGACCTGGAAGAAGAAGCTCCCCTGGAAATAGCTAACCTGGCCCGTCAGTTAACCCGTATACAAAAGCTGCATACCGAAATCCTCCCCGGTTTCCATACCGCATTAAAGCTGGTGAATATCCGGGTGAATTACGGCGAGAAAGAGGTTTTAAGCGATATCAACTGGGAGGTAAAAAAAGGCGAATGCTGGGCCGTGCTGGGCCCGAACGGCTCGGGTAAGAGCACGCTGATGAGCCTGCTCACGGCAGATAACCCGCAATCGTACCGAAACGAGATCTACCTCTTTGACCGCCGGCGGGGTACCGGCGAAAGCATCTGGGATATCAAAAAGCGCATAGGTTTTGTATCGCCCGAACTGCACCTGTTCTTTCATAAGCTCACCCCGGTATGGAAAGTGGCCGGCTCGGGCTTTTTTGATACCATGGGGCTTTTCAGGAAGCTGAATGAAGAGCAGGTGACCCTTATTGACAGTTACCTTCAGCTTTTCGGGATAGGTCATCTCAAAGAAAAACGGCTGGATCAGCTGTCTTCCGGGCAGCAGCGGATGGTGCTGCTGATACGGGCTCTTGTAAAAAATCCGCAGGTGCTGATCCTCGATGAGCCCTGCCAGGGCCTGGACCATAACCAGATGGTATTCTTCCGCGAAACCCTGAACGAGATCGTGAAATCACAGCAGAAAACCCTGATCTACATTACACACTATATGGAAGAGATTCCTGCCTGTGTCAGCAAAAAGCTCTATCTCGATGAAGGGCGGGTGGTTAAGGTGGAGAACGCCTGACACGGCACCGGGGCTCTGAAGGGTAAATTCTGTTAATGGCAATTGCGCGGTTCTCGACTACGCGCGGTTCTCGACTACGCTCGAACTGACAGTAGCGAATGCCTTTTGTCGATTCCAATCAAAAGTGCTTCTCTTGCGATAATAGTGCCCACCTGTCCGTTCGAGCATAGTCGAGAACCGAGCGTAGTCGAGAACCGTCTATCTCCCCTTTTACAGTGTAAAGCTATCGCCCTGCGCCGGGATAAGCACATTGCGGAAGCCCTGCTGGTTCAGTCTTTCTTTGAAGGCTTTCTGCGTGTCAATTTCACCATGCACCAGGAAGAGCCCCTTTACTTTTGCCGGGTCCTGGCAGGAAAGATAATCCTGTATTTCGGCGTAATCGGCATGAGCCGAGAAAGAATCCATGACTTCCACTTCTGCCCGCACGGTTTTTTCTTCCCCGAATATCCTGACAAACTGATTGCCGTTTTTGAGCTGGGCTCCCAGCGTTCCCGGTGAGCAATACCCTACAATCAGGACGGTATTCCGCCGGTCTTCCACATTATTGGCAATATGGTGCTTGATGCGGCCCGCCTCTGCCATGCCGGAAGCCGAAATAATGATGCAGGGTTCCGGCTTAAAATTAAGCGCTTTGGATTCTTCCACTTCCGTAATGTACTTCAGGTTCTTAAATCCGAAGGCATCCCCGTCTTTTTCAATATATGCCAGGATGTCGCGGTTAAAATCTTCCCGGTGCCGGCTCATGATACGGGTGGCATCTACAGCCAGCGGACTATCCACATACACCGGGATACGCGGCAGCTGACCCGAGCTCTCCAGCTGATCCAGCAGGAACACCATCTCCTGGGTACGGTCTACAGCAAACGCGGGTATGATCAGCTTTCCTCTTTTCTGCACACAGGTACGCATGACCACATCCAGCAGGCGGGCATGGGCATCTACGTCAGGCTCGTGCAGGCGGTCGCCGTAAGTAGACTCACAAATAATGTAATCGGCCTGCGGAAACGGCGCCGGCGCATCCAGGATCCGGTCGTGCTTCCTCCCGATATCTGCCGTAAAAAACAGCTTTTTGGTATAATGCGGATCTTCAAAGCTAAGCAGGATGCCGGCACTGCCCAGGATGTGCCCGGCGTTAAAATATTCTACCCTGAGATTTTCTTCCAGGTAAAACGGGCGGTTCAGCTGAACCGGAACAAACAGGGAAAGAGCGGTGAATACATCTTCTTCACTGTAGAGGCTTTCGAGCTGCTCCTCGCCCCGGTGCTTTCGCCTTTTGTTGATCCGCTCCAGGTCGCGTTCCTGGATCCGGGCAGAATCCAGCAGCATAATCTTGCACAGGTCCAGGGTAGCCGCCGTACAGAATATTTTCCCGTTAAAGCCCTTGTTGACCAGTCTTGGTATGAGCCCCGAATGATCAATATGGGCGTGAGAAAGAAGCAGGTAATCTACTTCTGAAGGTTCAAATCCGAACTGCAGGTTCAGCTCTGAGGTATTGATCCCCTGGAACATCCCGCAATCCAGCAAGACATGGGTACCTCTGTTGGTGGTGATAAGGTGCTTGCTGCCCGTTACGCGCTGGGCTGCTCCGAAAAACCGGATCTTCATATTTCTTTTAAGGCTTGAATGGCTGCAATTTGGGAAAATCAGGCCCGGAAACCAAAATAATTTTGCGTAAATAAAGGTTGTTATACCGTAAACGTTGTGGTAAAGCGGAATGACTATAAAGAATACCATACAGCCGGCAATAAACTTTACTCCCGGCCATATGGTATTCCAATTATTCCGTTATAGCTTGTAATATCCCCGGATAACTGCGCCTCACCACTTTCAGCTCATTTGCTCCAATTCTTGGCTGACAAAGTCCATTAGTTCCGCAATATATTCCTTTGAAAAATCAAAACGGATACCTGCTGCGGCATAGATTTCTTTAATGCCTTGTGTATAACCGAGGGCCAGGGCATCGGTATACTGCTTCAGGCCCTTTGCCGGATCAGCCTTATAGTTGCGCCACACGCTGATGGCCCCAAGCTGCGCCATGCCGTACTCAATATAATAAAACGGTACCTCGTAGATATGCAGCTGACGCTGCCAGCTGTAGCGCCTGAACTTCTCCAGGCCCGACCAATCGGTCACCGAATCGGCAAATTCATCAAAAATCTTTGTCCATTGCTCCGCCCGCTGCTCTAAGGTGTGCGCAGGGTTCTCATACAGCCAGTGCTGGAACTTATCTACCGTAGCAATCCACGGAAGCGCCGCCAGAATATCCCGCAGGTGCTCTCTTTTGGCCCTCTTCAGCTGTTCGGGATCCGGGAAATAAGCTTCCCAATGCTCCATCGAGATCAGCTCCATGCTCATGGAAGCCAGCTCAGCCACCTCCATAGGCGGATTCCGGTAGGCATTCAGGCTCAGGTCACGCACCTTGAACGAGTGAATGGCATGCCCGCCCTCGTGCACCATGGTCACCATGTCTCTCACGGTATCTGTGGCATTCATAAAAATGAAGGGCACACCGGTTTCCTCCAGGGGGTAATTGTACCCTCCGGGAGCTTTGCCTTTTCTTGACTCCACATCAAAATGGCCCATACGGCGCATGGTACGAATATAACCGGCAAAGGCCGGGTCAATGGCGGTAAAGCATTGTTCTGTCTTATCCAGCAGGTCAGTAGCGTCCTGAAAAGGTTTCAGCGGCGCTTTTCCTTCCGTATCCGCTTTGGCGTCCCAGGGGCGGTAATCAGAGTACCCCAGCTGTTTTTTACGTTCCGCCTCCAGGTTGTCTACAATGGGTACTACCGTAGCTGCTATTGATCCGTGAAAATCGAAACAGTCCTGTGGAGTATAGTCAAAACGGCCCATCGCCGAAAACATATAATCGCGGAAGTTCCGGAAGCCGGCATTTCGGGCCACCTCATTCCGCAGCACCAGGAGCTCTGAAAAAATCCGGTCAAGCTGGTCTTTGTCGGCCAGCCTTCTTTCCGAAATAGCGTACCAGGCTTTCTCCCGCAGGGCCCGGTCCGGGCTTTGCAGCAGGGCACCGGCCTGGGGAAGCGTCATCTCCTGCCCGTCAATGGTAACCGTCATGGCCCCGGTCAGCGACTGGTATTCCGCCTGCTTCAACTGGATATCTGTAAACAGCGCGATGTTTTCTTCCCGGAAAATTTTCACCGACTCCCGTATCCCGCGCAGCATAATGGCATAGCCGGGCTCCTCTACCGGCCATTTTTCGGCGTAGTCCAGTGTTTTTTTATTGAGCAGATCGCCGTAAGCGGCCAGCTGCGGCTGAATGTTCTCCACAAAATTCTGGTAAGCTTTCTGCAGTGAGGCATCGGCCGTGTTGCAGGTCATCCGGATATACCGCCAGGCAAAATCTTCTGACACGTACGACTCCAGCTCACTTCTATCTTTCAGCCACTTTAAAAAATCAGCCGGGCTGCCAACTTCCCGGTTTTTAATATCTTCATAATAGACTTTCAGCGAATCCCAGTTATCAATCGTATAATTTTCAGGCAGAAACTCTCTTTTCTTCTTTTCCAATGCTAAGTTGCTCATGCTTTTCGTTTACTAATAAAATGCAATTTAGCAGGAGGCCGAAAAAAAACAGGAAGAAAGTGAAACTTTTAAAACAATGTAATTGTATTTAATGTATATACATATAAAATTAACATTTTACAAATATGAGTACCTGGAAAATCGACCCTTCTCACTCGGAAGTACAATTTAAGATCAAGCACCTGATGATCAGCACCGTTACCGGTGAGTTTACCGACTTTGACGCTACGCTGGTATGTGCCGGTGAAGGAGAGGACTTCAATGGCGGACAAGTGAGCTTCTCTGCTAAAATTGCTTCTATCAACACCAAAAACGAACAAAGAGACGGCCACCTGAAATCAGCCGACTTTTTTGATGCGGAAAAATATCCCGAGCTTACTTTCCAATCCACTTCCCTTGATCTTTCCGGAGGTGAAGTAGTGCTGAAGGGTGATCTTACCCTTAAAGGAGTTACCCGTCCGGTCACTTTGAAAGGTGATTTCGGCGGTGTAATGGTAGACGGCTACGGCCAGACCAAGGCAGGTTTTGAAGTAGAAGGCAAAATCAATCGCCAGGATTTCGGACTTACCTGGAGCGCCGTTACCGAAGCCGGCGGCGTAGTGGTAAGCGATGACGTAAAACTGCTGCTGAACGTGCAGTTTACCAAACAGGCCTGATTTTTTTTAGAGGTTTAAATAGTAAGGCCCCTTTGCCGTTTGGCAGGGGGCTTTTATTTTGTGGGAAAGAAATGTAAACCTTCGGATCCGGAAACAGTCAAATGTTTATAGCCGAAAACATTACAACATCCTATGCGGCCCCTTCAGGGTCGTACCGGATGTGTAATGTCTCCTCTGTAAACATTTGAATTCGCCGGATTCTGCACCATCAATCCAGCATCAGGTACGCCTTGATAAAATCATCCAGGTCGCCGTCCATCACCGATTGGATATCCGAGGTCTCATGACCCGTACGGGCGTCTTTCACCAGCTTATACGGATGGAAAACGTAGTTCCTGATCTGCGATCCCCACTCAATTTTCTTTTTGGAGGCTTCAATGTCGGCCCGGGCTGAATTGCGCTTCTCCACCTCGATCTGGTACAGGCGCGACTTCAGCATGTTCATGGCGTGTTCCTTGTTGGCCAGCTGGCTGCGCTCTATCTGGCATACAATCACAATGCCCGTGGGCTTGTGGGTCAGCTGAACCTTGGTTTCCACCTTGTTCACGTTCTGTCCGCCGGCTCCCCCTGAACGCGAAGTCTGCCATTCAATATCGGCATCTTTCACGTCAATTTCAATGGTATCGTCTACCAGCGGGTAGGCATAAACCGATGCAAACGAGGTATGCCTGCGGGCATTGGAGTCAAAAGGCGAGATACGCACCAGCCGGTGCACGCCGTTTTCCGATTTCAGGTAACCGTATGCCAGGGGCCCGTCTATCTGCATGGAAGCCGACTTGATACCGGCACCGTCACCGTCCTGCCAGTCGATCTGGGTCACCTTGTAGCCGTGCTTCTGCGCCCACATGAGGTACATCCGGTACAGCATGCTGGCCCAGTCCTGGCTTTCGGTTCCGCCCGCCCCTGAGTTAATCTCAATAATGGCGGAAAACTGGTCTTCTTCGCCGGAGAGCATTTTTTTCAGCTCCAGCTCTTCAATAATGGCTATGGTTTTCTTTCCTTCTGCGGCCATTTCGGCTTCGTCTACATCACCGGCCTGGTAAAACTCATGAAGGGTTTCCAGGTCACTGATAGAAGCCTCCGCTTCTTCGTAAGATTCTGTCCAGTTTTTTAGTGTCTGGATCTCTTTAACTACTGATTGGGCATGATCCGAGTCATTCCAGAACTCGGGTTGCGCCTGTTGATTTTCCAAATCTCCAAGCTTCTCTTTCCGGTTATCGTAGTCAAAGATACCTCCTCAGTGCCGTCACTCTGGCTCTCAAATCTTTCAACGCTTCTGTTGTCATGATTTCCTTTAAATGGTGTTAAAAATGATTTTTCTGCAAAAGTACGGCTTATTCTTCACACATAAAAAATGAAGGCACCTAAAAAGCCCGGCCTGCTGTGAACAGTATTAACCGGAGCCGCTTTCCAGGCACCTTCAGTGTATAGTTGTAACGTATAAATCAGAACATCGTTCCCTGTACCTCCCGGGGCCGCCCGCCCGGTGTGGTCACAAAAGCTTCTATAAAGGAGCTGAAGTCAGGAGAAATGGCTACAATATCATTTTCTTCGAAAAGCACGGCATAGTACCGGCCGTTCAGGTTTTCAATTTTGTAGTTTTCTTCAAGCAGGATAATGCTGTCCATCAGGTCAAAGACCGAATCCCGCTCTTCTTCGGTGGCAAAGCCTTCCGAACGCAGGTACAGCGTGGCATCCGGGTTATATACCCCGAAATAGTGTTTCCCGTCATTTCCCTGGAACTTCACGTAGCCGGTTATGCCGTACGAATCCCAGATACGCGGACGGTCAAGATATTCATGTACTTCCAGGAAATTCTGCAGGCCGCTTAAAACCCCTTCTTCCGCTATGGGAGATTTGATTTTTGAAGCCGGCTTGTCAGCTGTCTTCTTTGCTTTAGCGATCGGTTTTCCGGCCTCTGCTGAAGCATCTTTTTTCTTTGCAGGTGTCACCGGCTTTTCAGCTGCCGGCGCCCCGGTAAAGCGGGCAAGTCCTTTCTCTGCCGCTGCCCGGGTCTTAAAATCACACGAACGGCCTATTTCTTTGTTATTGGCTGCTTTTAAAACAATATAAAATTTTCCGCCTTCTTCTATAACCGCCAGCTTATCTGCCGAGGCCAGGTTTTTCTTCACAGACGCAATGGCTTTGCTTCTCGAAGCCACATCGGTATACCCTTCGCTTCTTAAAAGAACGGCACCGGCATAGCTAAAATAATACTTCCCTGTTTTCTTGTCCTGGAAAAGCGAAAAACCTTCATTTTTCGGATCTGCTTCCTGACCTTCGTACGATTTGCAACTCAGATAATCGTCATTTATTGCCATAGAAAAATGTATTTTTGACTGAAATAAATTGAATTGGTGAAAAAGTTAACTAATTTACTATGAGTTATTTTCATAACCCTAAAATAATACATCAAAAACAAATATATAGAGCTAATCTTCTATACTTTATTTGAAAAATCTAATTTGAAAGCCCCTTCCCGGAACAAAAGGCTACACCCGTCGCATTTCACCAAAATGCCCTCCTGAAATTGTGTAAAAGCATCACGTTTTCGTTTATTTTTAAATTACGGGGCTTTATTGTATTTTGCCGGAGAATTGTTTCAACCGTAAAAACCTGATAAAAATAATGCGAAGTTTTTTCATCCTCATAGGCCTCCTTTTTACCGGGGGAATGGCCTGTGCCCAATCGATAATTCCGGTGCCGGTACATACCGAAAAAGGCTCCGGCGTATTTACATTCGGTAAGGCAACCGACTTTGTTGTACCCGACGGCCAGCCGGAGATCCGGAAATACGCCGAAGAGCTCAGCCGTTATACCGGCCTGACACCTGCTGCTGTTGTTCAGAAGAAAGGCAAAAACCCGGCGGTGGTTTTCCGGCTGGGGAAAGACGATAAGCTGGGGGAGGAAGGATATATCCTGGATATCAAAGGAAACGAGATCAGCCTGACCGCCAACACCCGTGCCGGTATCTTTAACGGCATTCAGTCGCTGCGGCAGCTTTTGCCGCCCCAGCTTGAAAACCCAAAGACGGCCTTTACCGGCGCCGTAATCGTTCCGCAGTGCAGGATCACCGACTACCCCCGGTTCAAATGGCGGGGCCTGATGCTGGATGTCAGCCGGCATTTTTTTACAGCTGACGAGGTAAAAGACTTCATTGACCGGATGGCCCAATACAAGTTCAACGTATTTCACTGGCACCTCACCGATGACGAAGGCTGGCGGATCGAGATCAAATCACTGCCCCGGCTCACTGAGGTCGGCGCATGGCGGGTAGAGCGTTACGGCGCATTCGGTGATACCCGGCCGTATCCCAAAGAAGGCGAGAAAGCTACCTACGGCGGTTTCTACACCCAGGACCAGATCAGGGACATCATCCGGTTTGCCGCTGAAAGAAACATCACCATCGTGCCCGAGATCGATCTTCCCGGCCACTCCATGGCGCTCCTGGCCGCCTATCCCGAGCTGTCGGTTAAAAAAGAGCCGAAATTTGTGAACCCCGGTTCAAAATTTGCCGAATGGTACGGAAGTCACGAGTTCAGGATGCTCATTGAAAATACGCTGAACCCCGCCGATGAAAATGTATATACGTTTGTTGATAAGGTTATGACCGAAGTGGCGGGGCTCTTCCCCGGTGAATATATCCACATGGGAGGCGACGAGTGTTATCACGGCTATTGGGCCGAAAATGCCGGCGTACAGGAGTTTATGAAGAAAAACAACCTGAAAGATACCAAAGAGCTCCAGGCCTATTTTGTCAGAAGGGTCAATGACATCATTGCTTCCAAAGGGAAGAAGATGATCGGCTGGGACGAGATTCTTGACGGGGGCGGGCTACCCAAATCTACCGCCGTTATGAGCTGGAGAGGCATGGATGGAGGCATTAAGGCCGCCAAAGAGGGCCATTACGTGGTCATGACCCCTACAACCTATGCGTATCTTGACTACACCCAGGGCGACAAATCTGTAGAAAACCCGATCTACGCCGACCTCAGCCTGGCCAAGTCGTATGAATTGGACCCGACTCCCGAAGGCGTGGATCCGAAATATGTGCTGGGCGGACAGGGCAATCTCTGGACGGAGGTGATCCCTACCCTGCAGTTTGCCTACTACATGGCGTATCCGCGGGCGCTGGCCGTTTCAGAAAAGCTGTGGTCGCCTAAAAATGCCAGCACCTTCACTGATTTTGTCAATCGCCTGGAGAATACGTTTGAGCGCTTCAACCAGGCCGGTGTCAGCATCGCCAAAACCATCTACGAACCCGAAGTAACGGTAACCGGGAAAGACGGCCGCTACTACCTGGAGCTAAAAACCGAAATACCCGGAGCTGAGGTGTTCTACTCGCTGGATAACACCTATCCCGCGAAGTTTTCCTCGAAATATACCGGACCCGTGGAGATACCGGAAGGAAGGCTGCGGCTAAGGACACAAACGTATAAAGACGGCAAAGAGCTGGGCCGGGAGCTGATCATTCCCCGGGAAGAGCTGATCAAAAGAGCAAAATAACCGTATGTCATCTCATCACGTAGTACGCGAAAAACAGGAGCCGGCCTTAATCATTGCCAATGGTGAGGCCTGCTCCGTTGAGCTTTTGGGGCAGCTGCTGGAATGGTCTCCCACGGTGATCGTACTTGACGGGGCGCTGGACCGCGTGCTGCCTTTAGGAATAAAAATAGATGTGATCCTCGGGGACTTCGACGGCCAGGATGCAGAATCTGTACGGCAAAGCCAGTACCCGGTAAAAGTGGTTCACACCCCCGACCAGAATTTCACTGACCTGGAAAAAGCGATTATTTACCTGGTAGAAGAAGAATATCCTGCGGCCAACATTATCTGGGCTACCGGCCGGCGGGCCGATCATACCCTGGCCAATATATCGATTTTACCCAAGTATGCCGGCAGCATCAGCCTGAAGATCATTGACGACTACTCTTGTATTTTTCCAATATTGCCTTTGCCCCATAAATTCGTGAAATGGTACCGGAAAGGCACCGTGATCTCCCTCATGCCCCTGGGTATCACCACGGGCATCACCACCCGGAACCTCCGTTATCCGCTTACACACGAAAGCCTGCACCTGGGGTACCGGAACGGCAGCTCCAACGAAGCAGCCGAAGACGGTGAAGTGCTTGTGGAATACGAAGAAGGGACCCTGTTGATAATGGAATGTAACGATTAATAATTAAGTTATTAGTTGTTGATAAACCGGTGGATATCCGGTGGATAACCTTTTCTTCCAAAATACCCGATAGGCAAATTCCCTGTACGGAACAAGCACGAAAACCTGTGGATAAATATTTTTCATAGGATTTTTTCGAGTTGTCATTTCCTTAAAAATATCTTAATGTTCTGATAATTAGCAGCACAGCTTTTTTTCGTGTTTTATATATTTTTAATAATTGTCTCCAACCCCGTTTTTTCAACTTTTTTTTTGTACTTTTTTTTAGATAGCTTTGAAATCGCTTTGCGAAAAAACATCCATTAAAATAAACAGATTATTCACCTGATTGCTACATACTCATGTTTGTTATAAAAAGAGACGGACGGAGAGAATCCGTAAAATTCGACAAAGTAACCGCTAGAATTGAGAGACTGTGCTATGGACTCGATTCCCTGTTTGTTCAGCCTGTTGAAGTAGCCATGAAAGTGGTTTCGGGCATTTATGACGGGGTGACCACCTCTGAGCTGGATACCCTGGCCGCTGAAACAGCCGCCTCTATGACCACTAAGCATCCCGACTACGCCATTCTTGCCGCCAGGATAGCCATTTCCAACCTGCACAAGAATACGCTGAAGTCGTTTTCGGGAACCATGAAGCTGCTTTACCAGTACATTGACCCGAAAACCGGTGAAAACGCTTCGCTTATTTCCAAAGAAACCTGGAAAACCATCCAGGCCAATGCCGCCGTGCTGGATTCGTCTATTATTTATGACCGCGATTTCGGCTACGATTTCTTCGGTTATAAAACCCTGGAGAAATCCTACCTGATGAAGCTGAACGGCAAAATTGTGGAAAGACCCCAGCACATGCTGATGCGGGTAGCCGTGGGCATTCACGGTGACAACATCGACAAAGCCATCGAAACCTACAATCTTCTTTCCGAACGGTGGTTTACCCATGCTACGCCTACCCTTTTCAATGCCGGCACACCCAAGCCCCAGCTTTCATCGTGTTTTCTGCTCACCATGAAAGACGACAGCATTGACGGCATTTACGATACGCTGAAGCAAACGGCTAAAATCTCGCAGTCGGCCGGGGGGATCGGCCTGGCTATTCATAATGTACGCGCTACCGGAAGCTACATCAAAGGCACCAACGGTACCTCTAACGGGATCATCCCCATGCTGCGGGTCTTTAATGACACTGCCCGCTATGTAGACCAGGGCGGAGGGAAACGCAAGGGCTCTTTTGCCATTTACCTCGAACCCTGGCATGCCGATATCTTCGAGTTCCTGAACATGAAGAAAAACCATGGCAAGGAAGAAGAACGCGCCAGGGATCTTTTCTATGCGCTCTGGACGCCCGATCTCTTCATGAAAAGGGTGGAATCCAACGGCCAGTGGTCGTTGTTCTGCCCGCACGAATGCCCCGGCCTGTCAGAAACCTACGGGGAAGATTTTGAAAGACTTTACGAAAAATACGAAGCCGAAGGCCGGGCCCGCAAAACCGTGCAGGCACAGGAGCTGTGGTTCCATATCCTGGAGTCGCAGGTAGAGACCGGCACACCCTATATGCTGTTCAAAGACGCGGCCAACAAGAAGTCGAACCAGAAAAACCTGGGCACCATCAAGTCGTCTAACCTCTGCACCGAGATCATCGAGTACACGGCTCCCGATGAGGTGGCAGTTTGTAACCTGGCGTCTATAGCCTTACCCAAGTTTGTCAATGCCGACAGCACCGCTCCGGAATTTGACTTCCAGAAGCTGTATGAGATCACCAAGGTGGTTACCCGGAACCTGAACCGCATCATAGACATCAACTATTACCCGGTGCCGGAAGCCGAAAACAGCAATAAACGGCACCGTCCTATCGGTATCGGTATCCAGGGGCTGGCCGATGCCTTCATCCTGATGCGCTACCCGTTTGACAGCGAAGAGGCCCAGAAGCTTAACCGCGATATCTTTGAAACCATCTATTTTGCTTCTATGGAAACCTCCATGGAGCTGGCCATCGAAGAAGGCCCGTATTCTACTTTTGAAGGCTCACCGGTTTCACAGGGTATATTCCAGTTTGACATGTGGGATGTAACCCCGGACTCCGGCCTGTGGAACTGGGACGACCTCCGTGAAAAAGTGATCAGAAACGGGGTAAGAAACTCGCTGCTGCTGGCACCGATGCCAACGGCCTCTACCAGTCAGATCCTGGGCAATAACGAGTGCTTTGAGCCGTATACCTCCAACATCTACAGCCGCCGGGTGCTTTCCGGCGAGTTCGTGGTGGTGAACAAGCACCTCCTGCGTGACCTGGTGAAGATCGGGCTCTGGAACGATACCATGAAGAACAAGCTCATCGCCGCCAACGGTTCTGTTCAGGCCATCGCCGAAATTCCTGCCCATCTCAAAGAGCTGTACAAAACCGCCTGGGAGATCAAGCAGAAAACCATCATTGACATGTCAGCCGACCGCGGGGCCTTTATCTGCCAGAGCCAGTCACTGAATATTTTCATGACCGACCCGAACTTTGCCAAGCTGACCTCCATGCATTTCTATTCGTGGAAGGCCGGTCTGAAAACCGGTATGTATTACCTGAGAACCAAGGCCGCCGCTGATGCCGTGAAGTTTACGGTAGACCGCCAGGCCATTGCCGAAACCGTACCTGTAACACAGAACATACAGGAAAAACCGCTGGACTACGAGGCTTATGCCAAAGAGCATACTGAAAAAAATAAAGAGGCTGCAGCTAGTTTTCAAATGAGTGAAGCCGAGCAGAAATATGCAGCCATGCAGTGCTCGCTCGATAACCCGGAAGGGTGCGAAATGTGTGGCTCATAAGCAATGCCTTATACTCTCAAAAAGGCCATCCCCCGGGGTGGTCTTTTTGATTTATTATCTTGCATAACCCAAAGATTCTTAGTAAATTAGTCCGCCATTAACACCCTGCATCCATGATCCGGAGAAATTTCCTGGGAGTCCTTGCCGGCGGCAGTCTCAGCCTGCAGCCGGGCCTTAAGCTCCTTTCTGATGATTACCTGAACGAGATCGCTTCACTTTCTGCCGGTACGCCCGCCGGGGAGCTGGCCACCGATGAAGATTACTGGGCGCAGATCGGGCAGGCCTATACCACCTCGCCCCAGATCATTAACCTGAATAACGGTGGTGTAAGCCCTTCGCCCCGGATTGTCCAGGATGCCGTGGAAAGGTACGGCAAATATGCCAATGAGGCCCCCTCCTACTACATGTGGCGCATCATGGACCAGGGCAGGGAACCCCTGCGGGAGAACCTCGCTGCTTATGCCGGCTGCTCAGCAGAAGAAATTGCCATTAACCGGAACGCTACCGAGGCCCTGGATACCGTGATCATGGGTCTGCCGCTGGACAAAGGTGACGAGGTGGTCATGACCCGCTACGATTACCCCAATATGTTGCACGCGTGGCGCCAGAGAGAGCTCCGCGACGGGATAAAGATCCGGTACGCCGACCTGAAGCTGCCCTCTGAAAATGAAGAGCAGATCGTGCAAAGCTTTCTCGCCCGGATTACCCCTCGTACCCGCGTAGTGCATATCACGCATATCATTAACTGGAACGGCCAGATCCTGCCGGTGCGAAAAATAGCCGAAGAAGCCCGTAAAAGAGGGGCTGAAGTGGTCATCGATGCGGCTCACTCGTTTGCTCACCTCGATTATAAAATACCCGATCTGGGTGGTGATTACCTGGGCACCAGCCTCCACAAATGGCTGTCGGCACCCATAGGCAGCGGTATGTTATGGATAAAACGGGAGAAGATCAGCAAGATCTTCCCGCTGATCCCCAATGACAACCCCCGCTCTGAGAATATCCGTAAATTCGAGAACCTCGGCACCCGGTCTTTTCCCATAGAGCAGGCCATCGGCGTGGCCCTGAAGTTCCAGGAGGCCATAGGCAACCAGCGGAAAGAAGCGCGGCTCCGCTACCTGAAAAATTATTGGGCCGAAGAGGCCGCCCGGCTTCCCAAAATCAGGCTGAACACTTCGCTGGATTCGCGGTATTCCTGTGCCCTGGCCCACCTGGGCGTAGAGGGCAAAGAGGCCTCTGAAGTAGAAAGCTTTCTTTTCTCCAGGTACAAGATACACACCTCCCCTATCAAATGGGAAGCGCTGAACGGCGTCAGGATCACCCCCCACGTATACACTACGCTAAAAGACCTGGACCGGCTGAAGGAGGCACTTTATCAGCTGGGGCGTGGGTGACCATTTTCCTGACGTCAGGAAAATGGTCGGTAACTTACTTCATAGCTACTCCCTGTATCACCTTCCTGACATCAGGAACATGATCAATTACATCTTTTATCGTTTTCCTGACGTCAGGAAAGTGATACTCTATTTCTTCCCCTACATTCTTACAGGCATCTTTAGCTTTCTGGATTACTTTTTCAAAGTTCTCCCACTTCGTATATCCCAATAAGACTTGCAGATCTCGTGCACTCCAGCACTCTACTCCTTGCAGTTCAGCAGCAGCATGTTCAAACTGTTCAAAAAGTTGCTTGATTTCTTCGGAATAAAAAATCTCCCGCACCTGAACCGGCACGGGAGATCCTTATTGCTGTAAATTTCTTTTGCTTATTCTGCCGGCTTGATCATCTCCAGCACCTCTGCCGAGATCCCGGTCATAGAGAATCCGCCGTCGTGGTAAAGATTCTGCATGGTTACTTTACGGGTAAGGTCAGAGAAAAGGGTAACCACGTAATCGGCGCAGTCGTCAGCTGTGGCATTTCCCAAAGGCGCCATTTTTTCGGCAAATTCAAAGAAGTTGCCAAATCCGCCGATTCCACCACCGGCACGGGTTTTGGTGGGCGACTGCGAAACGGTATTTACCCTTACATTCTTCAGCTTGCCGTACCGGTATCCGTAGCTCCGGGCTATAGATTCGAGCATGGCTTTGGCATCGGCCATATCGCTGTAGAAAGAGAAAGTACGCTGTGCCGCCATATAGGTCAGGGCTACAATAGAACCCCATTCATTGATGGCATCCTGCTTCTCAGCCACCTGCATGAATTTGTGAAAAGACATGGCCGAGATATCCACACTCTGCTTGTACCATTCATAATTCAGGTCGCCGTATTCCTTGCCTTTTCTTACGTTAGGCGACATCCCGATAGAATGCAGCACAAAGTCCAGCTTTCCGCCCAATATCTCTACCGACCTGCTGAACAGGTTTTCAATGTCTTCCACGCTGGTGGCATCGGCCGGGATGATCTCCGCATTGCACTCTTCGGCCAGCTTATTGATCTCGCCCATCCGCATGGCTATAGGCGCATTGGTCAATGTAAATATCGCCCCTTCATCTTTAGCCCGCTGAGCTATCTTCCAGGCAATAGAATTTTCGTCGATCGCCCCGGAGATTATTCCTCTTTTCCCTTTAAGTAGTCCGTAACCCATAGTGTATTATGTTAATCTTAATTCACAAAAGTATTATTTTTTTCGATAAGAACCTTATGTACGATAAGTCATTCCGAATCTTTTCAAAAAAGACTTTGCCCGCACCGTCTTTTACCGTAGTTTTGAAACCCGTTTTTTAAAAAATTCATGATCGTTTCACCTACTGAACCTTTTAAACTTGTTTTCAGCCTGTACCAGCATGAGTTCCTCGGGTATCTCCTCGAGCCTTACGTAGTAAAGCTCACCCTGAAAGGCGAATTTTCTTTCCAGTCACAAAATATCTCCGGAACCAACGTCAAAGATTTTAAAGCAGGGCTCACCCGCGACCAGGTCCGCCTGGTAGAGCTTACCTCCAAAATTCAGCAGGACATTGTTTTCCGGAAGTTCAACACCAACAAAAAGCTGAAAAGAGACGATTTTTTTAAAAAGATCTTTGATCCCGCCAAAGGGGATCCTGCCCTCCGCGAAGCCATTACCCTTTACATAGACAATTACCGGAAAGAAATTTACCGGAATATCCGGGGAGAGAATTTCTTCATCATGGGGAGCGACGGCATTCCTACCTGGAAAGAAGTGGAAATTGTGGAGGAGCCCGCTAAGGTCTATTTTCATTTCAACCGCGAGGAAGAAAAAACCATTTACTACCCCATTATCAAATGCAACGGGGAAAAAGTAAAGTTCCAGTTTCGTAATGGTCTCATTATCAACGACATTCCCGCAGTTCTGCTGATCGATAACCTGATGTATATTTTCGAAGACCACGTAGACGGCAAAAAGCTGCGTCCGTTTCTTCAGAAATCCAACATCGAGATTCCCCGGAAAATCGAAGATACCTATTATAAGAAGTTCATTGTGCCCCTGATCGCTAACTTTAACGTATACGCCCAGGGATTCGATATATCGTATGAGAAGGAAGAATTTATTACACGCCTCCAGGTTACCGAGGTAAAAGCTGCCGCCCGAACGGGCCTGTTCGGCACGGGGGAAGACGAGAACCCGCCGGCTGATGTCATCCTGGAGCTCATCTTTTCGTACGGAGACCACGATTTTAAATTTGACAATTTCAGCGATCCCGCCTACGTTTACCCGGAAAAAACGGCCGGTTCCTGGAAGTTCCACAAGATAAAAAGGAACCTCCCTGCCGAACGGGCGGTTATCTCTTTCCTCAAAAACGAAGGGCTCGACCTCCGTAACGGCCGTAGCATACTGCCTAAAAATTATGCCGTGGAATGGATCAGCGACCACCTCGAAAAGCTGGAAGCCTACCCCGTTATCGTTCAGCAGAGCGAGGGCAATTCAGCCACTTACTTCCTGGGCTACAGCCACGTGGATGTAAAGGTGGTAGAAAAAAACGACTGGTTTGACATTGAAGCGGAGGTGATCTTCGGGGAGTTCCGGATCCCGTTCAAGAAATTCAGGCATTATATTCTCAACAATATCAAAGAATTTGCGCTGCCTGACGGGCGGCTGGCGACCATCCCCGAAGCTTGGTTCAAAAAGTTTTCCGAGCTGTTTGAAAGCATGGACGAAGCAGACAGCGCAGATGCTCCCCGCCTCAGGAAACAGTTTATAGGGCTGGTCAACCTGCTGGCCCATGACGGCGTGGTCACCACCCAAATGAACCGCAAGCTCTCTGCCCTGTCTGATTTTGAGGAGATACAGGATGCCCCCCTTCCCCAAAAATTTGAAGGAGAGCTGCGCCCTTACCAGAAAGCAGGCTACAACTGGCTCCTTTTTCTAAAGGAGTACGGCCTGGGAGGCTGCCTTGCTGATGACATGGGACTGGGAAAAACGGTTACCACCCTGGCTTTCCTGCAAAAGATCAAGGAAGAAAAGCCGGGTGCCCCCAGCCTGCTGGTACTGCCCACTTCCCTGATTTACAACTGGCAGAAAGAGGCCGCCCGGTTTACACCTGACCTGCGGGTAATGGTTCATTACGGTACCCAGAGGAGCAAAGACACCCAGGTATTTGCGCTGTATGACCTGATCATCTGTTCGTACGGCGTGCTACGTTCCGATATCGATTTTATCCGTTACTTCCGTTTCAACTACGCCATACTGGATGAGTCGCAATCGATCAAGAATGCCGCTTCCGCCAATTTCAAGGCCGTTATGGACCTCAACACCCAAAACCGGCTTATTCTTACGGGTACCCCGCTTGAAAACAGCACCCTGGACCTCTGGAGCCAGATGAGCTTTATCAACCCGGGGCTCCTGGGCAGCTTTTCAGCGTTTAAAAAGAAGTACCAGAGCCCCATAGAAAAAGAAAAAGACGAAGCAAGCCTGAAGGTGCTCTCGGCCCGGATCCGACCCTTTATGCTCCGCAGAAACAAGCGGCAGGTGGCCCAGGATCTCCCGGAGAAAATAGAGTCGGTGGTCTACTGCCAGATGACCGAAGAGCAGGAAAAGCTTTACGATGAGACCCGCTCATATGTAAGAAACCAGATCATGGGAATGCAGGAAAACGGTACCCTGGGGAAATCGGGCATGCTGGTGCTGCAGGGGCTTTCCAAGCTTCGCCAGCTGGCCAACCACCCGGCCATGGTCTCAGCCGGTTACCGGGGCGAATCAGGCAAAGGAAACGATGTGATGCAGCGTATCCGGGAAGTCGTGCAGGAAGGATCAAAAACACTGGTCTTCAGCCAGTTTGTAAAGCACCTGGAATTTGTGGCTGAAGCCCTTCGCACCGAAGGTATCCCGTTCCTGTACCTCGACGGCTCCACGAAGAACCGGATGGAGCTGGTAGACCGCTTTCAGCAGCAGGATTCGGAGCAGGTTTTCCTGATCTCCCTCAAAGCCGGCGGAGTAGGGCTTAACCTGACCGCTGCCGAAAACGTATTTATACTGGATCCCTGGTGGAACCCCGCCATTGAAGCACAGGCAGTAGACCGGGCCCACCGCATAGGGCAAACCAAAACGGTGTTCAGCTATAAGTTTATCACCCAGAACACCATTGAAGAGAAGATCGTGGAGCTGCAAAACACCAAGAAGCAGCTTTTTGATGAGCTCATTATAGAGGAAGAAGGTTTCTTCAAGTCGTTAACTACCGAAGATATACTAAGCCTTATAGAATAAAAAAAACCGGGACACGCCCGGTTTTTCTATATTCTGCTAAAATTCGTCAGGAAGTCATTTCTTCTGTCTGGAAAATATCCACAGAAGCCTGGTGAATTACCTTCTTCAGTCCTTCATAAGCACCGGTAATAATACTGATCGGGATAATAATCGGCGCAAATACTATCCATTGACAGGTCATAAACAAATTGAATTTTTTCATAATTGGTAAGGGTAGCTTTATAAGGTATTTTAATCCCTGATGATCAAAACACAAGTGAAGTTAAAAAGAATTTTTGATAAATACAACAGCTTTATCTAATTTTTTTTATATTTTTTAACTCCATAGTTCTACCCTGCCCTTGCGAAAAGCCCCAACAGGTCTTACAACCGCCTCTGGCAGATGACGCCGGGATTAAAACTTCCAGCGTACAAATGCCTCCATGGCTTCGTATTCGGCAAGCCCCAGCTTATTGTACAGCCCGGCAGTAGCCCGGTTACGGTCTTCTGCCCGCTGCCAGAACTCGCGCGCGTCGGTTCCCTGGAACACCACACCGTCTTTTTGCGACTGGTGCTTGAAGATCCCGAGGCGTTTCTGCATAACCTGGTCAGGACTCATAGGCACGGCCATTTCAATTTCATGGATCTCCCATTCTGCCCAGGCACCGCGGTACAGCCACAGCCAGCAGTCTTTCATGAAGTTTTTATGCTTGATCTGGTCGATGGCTTCAAAAATAGCATCCAGGCAAACCTTATGGGTTCCGTGCGGGTCGGCCAGGTCGCCTGCCGCATAAATCTGGTGAGGCTTCACCTCTTCGATCAGGTTTTTAATAACCGCAATATCTTCTTTACCCAGCGGAGCCTTCTGCACTTTGCCGGTCTCATAGAAAGGCATATTCAGGAAGTGCGCATGCGCGGTAGGAATGCCCACAAAGCGGCAGGTAGCCTTGGCCTCTCCCCTGCGGATAATTCCTTTTACGTGCCTTACGGCTTCCGAATCCACTTCGCTTCCTTTCTTATTTTTAATAGAGAGCTTGGCATCTTCGAAGATTTTTTCGGCCTTCTCGTTATTGATCCCGAAATTGCGGTTATAGTCTACCACAAAATCAATGAATCTCAGCGCCTCATCATCTGACACGGCAATGTTACCCGAGGTCTGGTACGCCACATGCACTTCATGGCCCTGGTCTACCAGGCGCTGGAATGTACCCCCCATTGAGATGATGTCGTCATCCGGATGCGGGCTAAAGATAATGACACGCTTTCTTTCCGGCAGTGCCCGCTCAGGACGGTTGGTATCGTCGGCGTTGGGTTTTCCGCCCGGCCACCCGGTAATGGAGTGCTGCAGGTTATTGAACACATCGATGTTGATGTCATACGCCTGCCCGTAACCGGCCAGGAGCTCTGACAGTCCGTTATCGTTATAATCTTTATTGGTCAGCTTCAGGATAGGCTTACCCAGTTCAAGCGCCAGGCTGCATACGGCTTTCTTGATCATCTGGTTATCCCACACCACATCTTCTACCAGCCACGGCGTTTTGATCCGTTTCAGCTCGGAGGCCGCCGCCGGGTCTACCACAAACAGGGCGTTGCTGTGTGTCTGCAGGTAGGAAGCAGGATTCTGCTCGGTTACGGTACCTTCTACCGCATGGGCAATAACCTCGGCCTTGCGCTCTCCCCAGGCCAGCAGCACTACCCGTTTGGCCTGTAAAATTTTAGAAACACCCATGGTAATGGCTTTCTTGGGTACCTTGGTCAGGTCTCCGCCGAAATCGCCGGTAGCCGCTGCGCGGGTAGAATGGTCCAGCATCATCAGGCGGGTCTTGGAGTTGATCAGCGAACCCGGCTCGTTAAAGCCGATATGCCCGTTGCCACCTATGCCCAGCAGCTGGAAGTCGAGGCCGCCCAGTGCGTCTATCTTTGCCTCGTAGCCGGCACAAAACTCAGCAATAGACTGCTGCGGAAGCGTACCGAGGGGAATAAAATAATTTTCTTTCGGGATATCCACAAGGTCAAACAGCTGCTCGCGCATAAAACGCCAGTAACTCTGAATCGCATCCGGCTCCATCGGGTAATACTCATCCAGGTTAAACGAGATTACATTCTTAAAGCTTAAGCCTTCTTCCCTGTGCATGCGCACAAGCTCTGCGTATACGGTTTTGGGGGAAGACCCCGTGGCCAGACCCAGTATACAGTTTTTACCTTCTTTCTGCTTCCTCCGGATAAGGTCGGCAATTTCCTGCGCTACAGATTTGGAGGCTTCTTTCGGATCTGCAAAAATACGGGTTGGAATTTTCTCGTACGCAATCGGTTCTTTAACGGTTGAATCACCCATGGTGTTAAAATAATTTGATGTTAGGAGTACAACTACCTGTTTAATTTATACGGCTAAATTTAGAAGAGTTTTTTTATTAAAAAAAATTATTAATTCTATAAATTCTTAAAAACCATGTTAATTTAATCAATCCCGACTTTCCGCCTGCTGCTTCACAGCGCCAATATAGTTAAATTAAAATCTGGATTAATTATAAATAATTTTTTAAATCTGTTTTTTGCCGTGTATATTTGCAGGGTTTAATCTTCAGGCGTTGACATTATCAGAGCTTTACAGTACTTCAAAGGGCCGGGCCTTCCAATGTGACCTGACCAACTCTATTATTCTGAACTTCAAAGATTATACCTGGAAATTCTCTGTCAATGATTTTCTTCTTTTCCGGAAGCACATCCACGCGGTAGACCTGAAAGAGCTCCTGTTCAATCTTTCTGACGAGTGTGATTTTGTTTCGCTTCATCATGCCCGCCTGGCTTCTGCCGTTACGCTTACCCTCTGTGACCTCATCCAGCTTCGCGAGCTGGTAGACGGTACCCGCTTTTCACTGGAGCTGGTTTCCCTGATTCACGAGGTGTTGGGCGATTACACCGTGGTATAACCGCTTGCAACTGTGCCTTTTCTGCTGTCTCCCTGCCGGGAGCCCCGCCCTGATTTGATTTGTTTTAAATTTAGATTCAATACAAATAGCTGTAAATCAGCGCACAAGGGAATTTTTATCTCCCGGATCTTCGTTAACTTTGTAAACAAATAAATCAAGAAGATCAAATGAAGAATTTATTAAGAGACAAGACCTCATTAAAAGAAGATATAGAAATTGCACTGAATGCCCAGGCCAAAATGGAAGCGGAAGCCTCCAGCAAATACCTGGCCATGGCTTCGTGGCTGGAGCGAAACGGCTTTGAACGTTCTGCCGAATACCTGTACAGGCAGGCGGAGGAAGAACGCGAACATTTCCTGAAAATTTTCAGGTACATCAACGAGGTGGGCGGAAATGCCGTTACCCCGGTGGTGGGTGAGGTTCAGCTGGAATACCCGGATCTCAGGAGTGTTTTTGAGGTAGCCCTTCAAAGCGAGATTGCCGTTACCAACTCCATCAACCGCCTGGTAGGCCAATGCCGGGCCAATCATGACTACGCCACCGAAGATTTCCTGATGTGGTATGTGAAAGAGCAGCGTGAGGAAGAGAAAAATGCCCGGAGAGCCCTGGAGCTTTTTGAGCTGATCGATGTAAACAGCGCCACCGGCCGGTTCGTTCTTGACAAGGAAATTGCGAAGATCGGGGGACACGAATAAAACTTTTTTTGGGCAGTTACAAAGCGAAGAGGGGGCATTTATGCTCCCTTTTTTTAACCACATAGGCACATAAGACCTGTTTAGTAAGAACTTATATGTCTATGTACCTATGTGGTTATAAAAAATTCATCCTAACCTCCATAATTTTTCAAAAACATTTCTACATTTGCACCATGAAATTATCAATCGGCATAGCGGCTAACTGGTGGCGTTCTTCTCTCTGAGGGTTGAACATCATTCGCTATGGGATTTTTGAAGATACTATAAGGCTTGCTGTTCAACTACGGCAGGCCTTTTTTAATAGCCGTCAGCAGTCAGCTATCAGCCCAAAACGGTTGATAAGCTGATGGCTGAAAGCTGATGGCTAAAAGCTTTTTTACTATGAAATTCAAAATTACTACCCGAACCAAGCGCCTCCTGGCCGACACCCTTACGCCTGTAAGCATTTTCCTGCGTATCCGGGAGCAGTACCCGCTGTCGGTGATCCTTGAAAGTGCCGATTACCACGCCATGCACAACAGCTTCAGCTACATTGCATGTGACCCCGTAGCCTCTATTACCATTGACAGGGGGCAGGTAAAGGAGATCTACCCCGGCGGCCCGGAAAACATCTACCCGCTGGCCGATAAGAAAGATGCCGTGCAGGCGTTGCAGGCGTTTTCTTCGCGTTTTGAGCATCACAGCCAGAACCCCGGCTTTATCTCCAACGGGCTTTTCGGCCATATCACGTACGACGCCGTCCAGTATTTTGAAGACATTACCCTCCAGGAGAAAGCGCCGGAAAACGACATCCCCGATATTCAATACCGCGTTTACCGGTACGTGATTGCGGTCAACCATTTCAAAAACGAGCTTCACCTCTTTGAACATACCTACACACGCGAAGGCGAAGAGCCCGCACCCGTGCGGGATGGCCTGGAGACGCTGGAATTTTTTGTTAAAAACCCCAAGCGCAGCACTTCCGTATTTAAAATTACCGGTGAAGAAGAAACCAATATTCCTGACGACAAAATGCGGGAAATCATCCGGCAATGCATCCGGCACTGCCTCCGCGGCGATGTGTTCCAGATTGTACCGTCACGGAGATTCAGCCGTACTTTCTCGGGCGATGATTTCAACGTATACCGTGCTCTCAGAAGCATCAACCCCTCGCCTTACCTGTTCTATTTTGACGGCGGAGATTACCATATCTTCGGATCAAGCCCGGAAAAACAGATCTTTATTCATGACGGCACCGCTGAGATCCACCCCATTGCCGGAACTTTCCGCAGAACGGGCGACGACCAGCACGACAGCCAGCTGGCGCTTGACCTTCATGCCGACCCGAAAGAATCGGCAGAACACGTAATGCTGGTAGACCTGGCCCGCAATGACCTTTCCCGCAATGCAGAGCAGGTACATGTGGAGATCTTCAAGGAAGTACAGTTCTACAGCCACGTGATTCACCTGGTTTCGAAGGTTACCGCCCGCATGAATGCCGATGTCAACCCGCTGCAGCTGGTAGCTGACACCTTCCCGGCGGGTACGCTGTCGGGCTCGCCGAAGCATAACGCCATGACCCTCATTAACCGGGCAGAGCCCAATCACCGCGGTATTTACGGCGGAGCCATCGGATTTATGGATTTTAACGGTAACTTTAACCACGCCATTGCCATCCGTACGTTTTTAAGTAAAAACAATACCCTGTTTTTCCAGGCCGGCATGGGCGTGGTTGCCAAATCAGACGTGGAAACCGAAATGAACGAAATACACCTGAAGCTGGGCGCTTTGCGCAAGGCCATTGAAATGGCGGAAGAAATTTAATCAGCTGTGAGCTATCAGCTATCAGCTATCAGAAGTTAGATATTTAGATATTGTTTACAATTAAATAAATAGTCGTTATTCGGCTGACAGCTGAGAACTGTAGGCTAAAAGTTAAAAGCTAAAAAAATGAAAATACTGGTAGTAGACAATTATGACTCCTTCGTATATAACCTGGTGTATATCCTGAAGCAGCTGGGGGCAGAAACAGACGTCTTCCGGAACGATAAGATTGCCCTGGAAGAGGTAAAAAAATACGATAAGATCCTGCTTTCACCGGGGCCGGGGATCCCGGAAGAAGCAGGAATCATGATGGACCTGCTCAATGAATACAAGGAAACCAAGAGCATTCTCGGCGTGTGCCTGGGCCACCAGGCCATTGGCGAGGCTTTCGGCGCAAAGCTTGAAAATATGGGCGAGGTGCTGCACGGGGTCACTACCCCCTGTATCGTGAAAGACCCCAATGAGCTGCTTTTCCGGGATATTCCCGAACAGTTTAACGTTTGCCGGTACCACTCCTGGACGGTCCTGCCCGAAACCTTCCCCGACGGCTTACAGGTAACGGCCGTTGACGATAAAGGTAACGTTATGGCTGAGGCACATACCCGCTACGACGTACGCGGAGTCCAGTTTCACCCGGAAGCCTACCTTACCGAGCACGGGGTGAAGATGATGGAGAACTGGATGCAGAACTAAACCTTTCCCGGTGAATGTTAGGATTTCTCAATAAAAAACCCCGGGCTGTCAGGCCGCAGAACGAAGACGTTTTCCGCAAAGGGTTTGCCGGGCATATCCCTGAAGACGCGGTAGACTACGTTATGGCCCTCTGGCGCGAACACCCGTTCAATTTTACCGTGGCCGGGTCCCGCAAGACCTGCCTGGGGAATTATATGTACAAAAACGGCCGGCATTTTATTTCGGTGAACGGCGACTCCAATCCTTACAGTTTCCTGATCACCCTGATTCACGAGATCGCCCACCAGCGGGTACGGGTCGGCCAGAAGCTATTCCACCGGGCACCGGCCCCTCACGGGCAGGAATGGAAATTCCATTTCAAAACCCTGATGGCCCCCCTCCTGAGCGCCCGCATCTTCCCGGAAGATATCCTGCAGGTGCTTGTTCCGCACATGCAGAACCCTGCCGCCTCTTCTACCAAAGACCCGGCACTGGTACGGGCCCTTTCCTTTTATTCGCCTGAAAAAGTAGTGAAAGGCATCTATCTTTCAGAGGTACCTGACGGAAAAGTATTTAACTTTAACGGCCGGCAGTTCAAAAGAATTCAGCCCCGGCGGACCAGAATACTGGTAGAATGCGTTAATACCCGAAAGCGCTACACCATTCCCGGCGTAGCCCGGGTGGAGCTTTAAGATGAGATCTTAATGAGTATAAAACCAGTTCCGAGCAGTACGTTCCGAGTACCCCATTGTCAGTTGTCCATCGTCAATTGTCCATTGTCAATTGTCCATTGTCAATTACAAAAAGGTATTTCGTACGGGTTACAGGGCATCTTATACCTTCTCTTATCTTTCGCCACAGCCTTTGCTCAGCCCTCTCCTCTTGCCCGGGGCGAGTGGATAAAAGTATCGGTCAGCCGCTCAGGAGTTTACAAGCTGGATAAGGCTTTTTTTGAGAAATATGCCCCTGCCTTTGCCAAAGCAGATCCCGACAAAATCCGGGTATACGGAGGACATCCCGGTCCCCTGCCCCAGCTTAATTCGGCAGAGAGAGTTACAGGGCTGCAGGAGATCCCGGTTTTCCTTAACGACAAAAACAACCAATGGGATACCGGAGATTATATGGCCTTTTATGGCCGTGACCCGCATACGGTAACCTATGCTGACGGCCGGTTCTCGCATGAGATCAATCCTTACAGCAACTCCAATGACTATTTCATTACCATCGGCAGCAGCCCTTCTCTCAAAATAAGCCGGCAGGAGGCAGACACCGGGTCACCCGTCAGGGATAACCTGCCTTTTTACGGGTACGAAGAAAAAGAGCTGAAGAACCTGCTCAACTCCGGGCGGCTCTGGCTGGGCGATATGTTTCGCTCTTCCTATAGTTTTTCACCGGCGCAGGAAGATTTCGTTTCTGATTATACCCTCAGCTTTGAGCTGTACCCGATGGGCATCAGCCGCCAGTTTGTACGGATCACTGCGGGGAACCTCTCCCGGCAGGACACCCTGAACGGCGCCCCTCATAACCCGAACGACAACCAGGCCCGTTATTTCCGGGTATCCAATGCCTATCCTTTTGAACTAAAACCGGAAGCCCCCCCGGCCCGCGTGGAATTGCAGCTCAGCGCCGAAAGTGTGGGCAACGTAGGAGTTTACTTTAACTACTGGTCTGCCAGCTACAACCGCCGCCTGCGTTTTTACGCAGGCCGCCAGGTATTGTACCAAACCGTACCTGAAACGTCGGCTTACCGCTGCCGGCTGGCAGGCGATGCGGCATCGGCCCGCGTGTGGCAGGTAAATCAGGGCAACACCGTAAAAGAATTATCCCTCACGCAGGAAGGCGTTTTTTCACCGGATAATACACTGAGCGACCTGGTGGTTTTTGACCCGGCCACCCTGCCCTACCCCGGTTTCCGGGAGGCCGTGAGCCCGCAGAACCTGCGAAATGGCATTGTGCCCGAGCTGCTGGTGGTATTCCCGGAGAAATTCAGGACCGAAGCAGAGCAGCTGATCCGGTTCAAGAAAGAAAACGAAGACCTGGAAGTGACCGGGTGTTCTGCTACCGAGATCTACAACGAATTCAGCTCGGGAAAAACCGACCCTACAGCCATCCGCGACTACTGCCGGTACCTCTACGAGCTGGCGCCGGGCAAATTCCGCTACCTGCTCATCCTGGGCGACGCTTCTTTCGACTACAAAAACAACAATAACGCCGACTACGCAGACGTAGATCTGCTGATTCCCACCTATGAATCGCGCGAGTCGCTGGAGCCGGTTTACAGCTTTGCTTCTGACGATTACTTCGCCTTTCTCGATCCGCACGAAGGCTTGTGGCCCGAGGGGAAGAGTGTCAACAACCAGTGGATCAGCACCACGTCTGACGACCATATCATGGACATTGCCGTAGGAAGAATACCCGCCCGGACCCTCTCCGAGCTGCACAACTACATTGCCAAATATACCGTTTACCGGCAATCTGTGGAGCACGTGAGCTGGAATAACCGCCTGGCTTTTGTGGCCGACAACCGCGACTATAACCTGCATCAACGTGACGCCGAAGAGCTGGAAGCCACAGCTCTGCAGGCCTTTCCCGGCTTTATGAACGAGAAGCTCTACCTCGATGACTTCCCGGTGCAAAACGGAACGGTACCTGAAGCCAACCGGCGGCTGCACGAGCTGGTCAATAACGGATCTTACCTCATTACCTATATCGGGCACGGTGCCGAAGACGGCCTCACCAGTGAAAAGCTGCTCACCCTGAGCGACATCATGACCTTCCGCAATGCCGGCCGGCTCCCGATCTGGTTTACGGCTACCTGCCAGTTCGGGAAATTCGACAACCCGGGAGTAGTTTCAGGTGCCGAATTAATGCTCTTACGGCCGCAAACCGGTGCCATAGCCCTGCTGACCACCACGCGGCCCGTGTATTCCAGCACCAACCAGCTGGTCAACCAGGCATTCTTCAGCCATATTACCGGGGCCGGAACACTGGGGGAGCTGTTCAGGATAACCAAAAACCAGTCGGTGCAAGGCGAGATCAACCGCAACTTTTCGTTGCTGGGCGACCCCTCGCTGCCCTTACCGCGGTGGAGCACACCGGCATCATTTTCACTGGCGGCCGATACCCTTACCGCTTACCGCAAAGTACGTTTCTCCGGCCGGTCTGAAACTGTTCAGAACGGAACGGCCCTGGTTTCGGTCATCGATAAGCCGGGGGTTAAAAAAACATTGGGCGGCTTTGCCGACAGCCCGCCGTTTGAATATACGCTCAGGTCAGAAGTAATTTTCAGCGGCCGGTTCCCGGTACACAACTACGTCTATGAAGGGGAGATCCTGCTGCCGAATGATCAGCTGCCCGGTTCCGGAAACGGCCGGATCGTGATCCGCTGCCTGGCGGCCGACAGCACCCTGCAGGAGTTCTCCGGGGTAGCGCCGGTGCCCCTGCGTACGGGAAGCCTCCCGGAACCGCACAACCTCACTCCGCCTGACCTGGTGGCAGAGATCACCCCGGACCTGGTGCTGAAATGGACCCTCCGCGACGAAGACGGGATCAATGTCTCCCGCCGGGACTCCGTAAACCGCCTCTCCCTGCTCATCAACGGGCAGCCCGTGCCTGATCCGCTTCTTTACTTTACCCCACAGGCGGGAGCCACAGAAGGCGAGATCAGCTACTACGTGGGCAACCTGGAAAACGGCAGGCACCAGAGCACATTAATTGCATCAGACATCTACAATAATATATCCCGGAAAACGTTTGAATTTCAAATAGAACGTCCGGAGCTAAAAGTACTCGGGCTAACGGCTTATCCGAACCCTGTGACAGACTACCTGCGGTTAAGCGTAAAGCATAACCGGCCGGGCGATGATCTGAACGCAACCCTGATTATAAGCGATGCCCTGGGCCGGGTATTGCGAACGGAAGAGTTCAGCTGCAGCCACTGTGAAGAAGAAATAGGACTGGAAGCAGACTTTCACGGAAGCTCCCCGGCATTCCCGAAGGCCTTTTACCGGCTGATCATACGATCAGAAAATCATTCTGCGCAGGCAGGCGGAACCTTGTTTTTTTGGAAATAAATCTCTTACTTTGGGGGCTCGATTTTAAAAAAATCAGGCAACTGATATTTTCGTGAAAAATTCCTTTATGAAAAAAAATTATTGGTTAAGTATTCTCCTGTTACTGACTCCGGGACTTATTAACGCACAAAGTTCTACCAAGAACTATTCTATAATCTATACGGCAGTGCCTTTTATGGCTATTTCACCGGACTCCCGGGCTGCAGCAATGGGCGATGCCGGTGCGGCATCTACCTTTGATGCCAACGCCATGTACTGGAACCCCGGTAAGCTGGCCTTCTCTGATTCCCGGTTCGGCGGCTCTTTTTCTTATACGCCCTGGCTGAGACAAATTGTAAATGATATGGGGCTGATCAATGCCTCAGGGTTCTATAAGATTTCTGACAAGCAAACCGTAGGGGCCAGCATCAATTTCTTTAACCAGGGAGAAATACAGTTTACCGACTGGAACGGTTTCGAGATAGACCGTTTTGTCAGTAATGAATTTTCTATTTCAGGAGGAATTGCCCAAAAGCTCAGCTCTGATTACTCGCTTGGACTGAACATTAAATATATTCATTCTAACCTGGTCGGCAACCTGGCCATACCGGGCACCAGCGTTACGGCCAAACCGGGCCAGACCGCAGCCATGGACCTGGGGTTTTACTACAACAAGACCCGTCCTACCGACAATGACCCGCGGAGCTTCAAAAAATTTGATGTAGATTACGGTGTTGTTCTTCAGAACATCGGCGGTAAGATCAATTACGGGTTCGGGGAATACTTCATCCCAGCCAACTTCAAAGTAGGTACCCAGCTGTCTTTCCGCCCGGACCTCTCTAACCGCTTCTCTTTCCTGGTAGATTTCAACAAGCTGCTGGTGCCTTCCGATAAGGAGGACGTGAACGTATCGGAAATGAGCACCATGAAAGCCATATTCAGCTCTTTCAGCGATGCCCCGGGAGGCTTTTCGGAAGAGCTGGCTGAGATCATGGCCTCTATAGGCTTCGAATATACGTACCAGGAGCTGATTGCTTTGAGAGCGGGGTATTTCCATGAATCGCAGCAAAAAGCGGGCCGGCAATACCTGACCGCCGGTGTGGGCCTGACCCTCAAAGAAAGGATCAAGCTGGATCTGGCCTATCTTATTCCTACCAAAACGGGTAGTCCGCTGGCCAACTCCTGGCGGGTGACGCTCCGGCTCCAGGTACCTCACAAATCGGGGAAGACCGATACCGTAGGCGACAACATTGACCAGTAAATGTCCTTAACGCTCCTCAGCTGAGGGGCCCGAGATAAAAAAGAAATAACAAAGCCCGGTCTTACGGGCTTTTTATCGTTTAATACCATGGATTTTTTTGAACTTGATCTTAGTGTGGATGCCGAATTTGCCGAAATCCTGCTCGCCGAGCTGGCCGAAATAGGCTTTGATTCTTTCCTTGAAAAAGAAGACGGCCTCCTGGCGTACATCAGCGAAGAGCACTTTGAAGACAGGCCTTTCAAAGTACTGATGGAAAATTATGCCGCGCGGATCCCCTTATCTTACGGCTTAAAGAAGGTTAAAAAGCAAAACTGGAACAAAGAATGGGAGGAGAACTTCCACCCTATTGAGGTAGCCGGACAGGTGTATATCCGGGCTACCTTTCATGAACCTGCCCCCGCTGATTTCAGGCACGAGATCATCATTGTACCGAAAATGTCGTTCGGAACCGGGCACCATGAAACCACTGCGCAGATGATTGCGCTTCAGCTGGAGATCGACCACCGGGGCAAATCGGTGCTGGACGTGGGCACCGGAACGGGCATCCTGGCCGTTATGGCCCATAAGCTCGGAGCCGGCCGTATCCATTCTTTTGATATTGACGAATGGGCAGTAGAAAACGGCCGCGAAAATTATGCCCTGAACGAAGCCCCTCACATCACCATTGAGCAGGGCACCATACAAAGCCAGCAACCGGTCGTATACGATGTGGTGCTGGCCAACATAAACCGGAACATCCTCCTGGACGAAATCCCCCTGTACGCCGCTTTTACGGGAGAATACCTGCTGGTAAGCGGTTTCTATGAGCAGGATATTCCTGATATCCGGGCCGTGGCCGAAGCCGCGGGCTTTAAAAAAGTGAAGCAGATAAGTAAGAACAATTGGGCGGCGGTCGTTTTTAGGAAATAGCCAGGAGCAGTGAGCTATGAGAGATTGACTGGGCCTCAAAAGGGGTACCTAGGGGCGGCCATCTGCTCAGCAGTCTGCCGTGAGGCTCATAGCTCATAGCTCAAGGCTCATAGCTTAAATTGTATAACATGAGAAAACTGATCGGGCTTATTCCTTTCCTAATGCTTTTCACATCGTTGAGGGCGCAGGTGCTGACGCTGCCTTCAGATCCTGAAAAGTTCCTGGAAGAATATACCCGGCAAATCGAGAAGTATGCAGGAGCCACGGCGGCAGCGGCCAACGGGCAGTTTTCAGAACTCTACCGTACTTCACTGGATCCGGCGGGGAGAAAAGAAGCCATTGTCCTGATCCGGTTCCTGTCTGAAAAAGGCCTTCGGCCGGCAGAAGTAGTGCGGTGTACGGAGGTACTCTCTTTGTACCGGCAGAACCAGGAGGCCTCTCCTTCCGGAATGGAGAATTTCCTGCGCCTCCTGAAAAAATCTTTCGAACCTTACCCGGCCCGGTCCATTAACGAAGCCCTGCTACAGATGGGCAACTTTTTTACCGGGGGCGCCCTGTATACTTCTGACTTCAACCGGATCAGGACCGGTACCCGGAAAATAAACCTTACTTTTTTTGACCGCAGGCAGGATTACTTCTCCGGCACGGCGGCAGCACCGCAGGATAGCAAATCCGATACCGATATCGGTTGGGATGAAAGTGCTGAAGAGCCGGTTCCGGCAGGTACGAAAGAATCGCTGCGCAAAAACCTCCCGGATGTGCAGGGCCTGTTTTTTGTTTTTGAAGCTACCGATCTCACCCTGGTAAGCCCGTCAGACTCGCTGGTGATCACGGGAACAAAGGGCGGCTATAATTTCATGGAAGCGGTTTTTGTGGGCGAAGGGGGCCGGATCGGGTGGAATGTAGCCGGCAAGCCGGTAAGCGCGCAGGTAGATAAATACGCCATAAAGGCAGCAAGTGGCCGGCTGCAGGCTGAAAATGTGAGTCTTACCCACGAAGGTCTGCTGCGCGAACCCGTAAAAGGCCTGCTGGAAATAAAGCTCGAAAAAAGGGGCTCAGGGGAGGCATCCACTTATCCGCGCTTTAAGTCGTACCGCAATAACGCCGCCTACGCGCTTAACCTCACCGATTATGACCTTTCAGGCGGATATACCGTGGTGGGACAGAAAGTAACCACCACTTCGCTTTACGACCGGTATTCGCGGCTGCAGGTGAACAAATCGAGCCAGACCAGCCGGTTTGAGGTGATCGGGCATTCACTAACGCTTACCGATACGCTCATTTCATCCGACAGGGTGAGCTTTGTGGCCCGCCTGGGCAAAGATTCGGTTTCACACCCGGCTATCCGGTTTGAATACCAGATCCCGCAACAGCATGTTCAGCTGAACAAGGTGCCCAAAGGCGGCTTCCGGAACAGCATGTTCTCCGATACGTTCCACCAGGTAGATATCCGCTGTGACGCCATGTCGTGGGATCTGACCAGCGGTAAAATGGATTTCTATATTGTAGCCGGGAAGCAGGAAGTGGCCGCCGAATTCGAGTCTTTTGATTACTTCAACAGCAACCGGCTCAGCAGCCTGAGCGATGCCGCCGGGTTTAACCCGTTGATGGCTGCCGCTACTATTATCGGCCGGAAAAAGAAAAACAGGCTTACCGTAGACGAAATGATCCAGTTCACCCGGAAAGAACGGCACATAGCCGCTAACGGGATGCTGATAGGAACCGAAATGGGCTTTTTTGATTACCATCCGTTCGAAGACGAATACAGCATCAGCCGGAAGGGGCTCCATTATTACTTTGTGGCTACCGGTAAAAAAGACTATGACGACCTGGTTTTTTCTTCCCTCAACCGGAGCGGAGAGAGCCGTCGTAACGCCACCATTGACTTTAATTCCAAGTCGCTGAACATTACCGGTGCCCAGGATTTCCGGCTAAGCGACAGCCTGGGGATCCAGCTCCTGCCTGATCAGCAGAGCATGGAGGTGATCGGCAACAAGGTATTCAGGTTCAACGGGAAGATCGTGGTGAAAAACTTCACTTTTTACGGGGAATTTGTATTGGAATACGAGAAATTCCTGGTGAATCTGAACCGGATAGACTCCATTACATTTATTCCGCTTGATATTTATAAAAAAGGCGGCAAGCTGCAGCTGGCGGGGAATTTCCGGTTCGGTAAAAGCGGGAAGCTCTACCTGAACAGCCCCGATAACAAATCGGGGAGAAAGAAGCTGCCCGAGTACCCCAAGCTGGATATCCCGGGAGGGGTGACCGTTTATTTCAACGAGAAAGGGCGGCACCATACGTTTTCCGACCAGGTCAGCTTTACGGCGACCAGCCTTTCGCTCGACAGCCTGAATACGCGTAACCCTGTCATTCCCGGCTTATTTACTACGGCCAATATCTTTAAGCCCATTAAAGATAACCTGGTGGTATTGCCCGACTCCTCCATGGGAATGGTGCATATGCCCGCCGGTCCTTACCCTGTTTACGGGTCGCAAACCGCCTTTAACGCAGCCTCGCCCATTGTGCTGAACAAGCGGGGCCTCAGCTCCTCCGGTGAGCTGCATCACCTGGCGGCAGTGCTGAATGCCGATCGCATCAGCTTCTCGGAAGACCGCAGCAAAGCCAGTGGCAGTACCGGCCGCATCGCCGAAAAGCAGGCAGGGAATGCCTATTTCCCCCAGGTCAATATCTCAGGGTACACCATGGAGTGGAAGCCCGCCAAAGACAGCATGGCGGTGTATTCTGAAAAGGGATTTGAATTTTATAACGGCAGCTCCTTCCTGAAAGGTAGCATTGTGATGCGCAGCACCGGGCTGTTTGGGAACGGTCAGCTGACCCGCACCGATTCAGACATCGCTTCGGCCAGCTTCAAATTTGACAAAAACGGTTTCCTGGCTGAAAAAGCAGAGATCAAAGTGAAAGCCGATGAAGGCGATAAGCTGGCCTTCTCCGGCCGGAACGTGGATATCGATTTTAATGTACAGCAGGAGCAGGTACGGATTTCCTCCCAGAATACCGGCTTTAATGCCACGGGCAGCGCCTTCCTCGAATTCCCTTCTTCCGCTTACAAAACCACCATTGACAAAGCATTATGGAGCATCAGGGATAAGGTCATCACCATGGAAGGCCACCTTGAAAACTCGGTATTCACCTCTACCGCGCCCCACCAGTACGGACTGCGGTTTAACGGTACAGGAGCCCGGTACGACATTAAATCGAAAAACCTCAGCATAAGCGGCGTAGAGGAGATCCGTTCAGCAGATGCCGCCATCAGTCCGGCAGGTGGAAAAGTCTTTGTCAGGAACGACGGGCGGCTGGATGCCTTCACCAACGCCACCATTGTGGCCGATACCATTAACCGTTACCATACACTGACCAATGCCAGCGTTACCGTTAACTCGAAATTATCGTATAGCGGCAATGCCGACTACCGGTATGTCAATATCAGCTCGGATACCTTTAACATTAAGCTGGGCGGGTTTGAATTTGCGGAGGTCACCCCGGACGGGCGCATCCTGGATTCCAAAGGCTCCGGGAAGCTCTCCACCATAGCCCGGACCTCCATTGCCGAAAAAGACCAGGTATACCTGGCCAAAAAAATGCTGTATGTGGGTGAAATGACCATGCTGGCGCCTTTTAAAAACCTGTCGCTCCGCGGGCAGGTTCTGCCTGACCTGAAAAAATATCCCATGATCGGCGGCTCCTGGATCAACTATGCCGGCAGCAAATCGGAAAACGTGACGATCCAGATAGACGAGAGCCTGAAAGACGGCGGGAAGCCCCTCTACGTAGGTCTTCACCTCAAATACGGCGCCAACACCGACGGCATCTACCCGTCATTCCTGTCTATGAAAAGCTCGGCAGACGACTACGACATCTTCCTGGCACGCGGTACGTTCGGACGGGATGAAGCCCACCAGCGATTCTATGTGAAACCCCAGAATGAATCGGATAATGCAGCGGAGTTTTACGATGACCAGGGCATCATGGTGCTTTCAGGCCGGTTTAACCTGCTGGGCGTGCCCACCAAGGTATTTGAAACCGTAGGAAAAGCCACCGTCAACCTCGACTCCATGAAATACCTGTTGGAGACCATGATGCTCTTTGATTTCCCGATTCCGATACCTACGGTTCAGAAAATGGGACAAAATATCGTAAAAACCAACCTGGACGCCGGGAACAGCAATGCGGCCATTGAATTAGACGACGAAGGTTTTGTGGAAAGGCTCAGCCGGGTCATCGGTACGCAGGATACTGAAAAATACAAAACCAACAGCCAGAAAGGGCATATTCCCCTGTTTAAGGAATCTGCCAGGTTCCTGAAGTCGCTGGTACTCTCCAAAGCTGACCTTCGCTGGAATGCCACAGCCAACGCCTATTACAGCACAGGACCCATAGGCATCTCCAATATAGGTGACGTAGACATCAATGCCCTGGTGAACGGTTATGTGGAGATTGTGCAGTCACACAGCACGGGTAACGAGCTCCACATCTACCTCGACCTCTCGCCCGGTAACTGGTACTATTTTGTGTACCGGAACGGGCAGCTGGGCATGGTATCTTCTGATGAGGAAGTGAACCGGATGGTCAATACCGGTGGCGGGAAGGAAAAGGGCGTGGGCTTTGTAGATATCAACGAGGCCACCCGCTTCAGGAAACGTTTCCTCACCAGCTACCGCGGCATGTCGGAAGAAGAATACAACCAACAGGTAAAATCACCGCCCAAAGCCACCAAAAAGGCGAAGAAAGAAGAGGGAGAAGGGTTTTAGTAAGTCAATGGTTATATTCATGTGAAATCATTATCTTTATGACCTGATACCTTATTAGCTCCCATGAACCGGAACACAAAAATCTTCTTTTGGTCCCTCTCAGCCGCTTTGGGCGGTTTTCTTTTCGGGTTTGATACAGCCGTTATCTCCGGCGTGGAAAAGCACCTGCAATCTCTCTGGAACCTTTCTGCCGTAGAGCACGGGTTTACCGTCTCTATTGCCCTGATCGGTACGGTGGTGGGCGCTTTGGTGGGGGGCATACCCGCTGATACCCTGGGCCGCAAGAAAACCCTGCTGATCATTGCCGTGATCTACCTGCTGGCTTCTTTGGGCACGGCGCTGGCCAACACCTGGGGGTTCTTTCTCATCTTCCGTTTCCTGGGGGGTGTGGGAGTAGGGGTCTCGTCTATTGTAGCGCCTTTGTACATTACGGAAATATCACCGGCCAGCAAGCGCGGGCGCCTGGTAGCAATGTTCCAGTTCAATATTGTGTTCGGTATACTTATTGCGTATCTTTCCAATTACCTGCTGAGCGGTATTGATCCGGATGTTTCCTGGAGGTGGATGCTGGGCGTACAGGCTTTCCCCTCTGCCCTTTTCATCATCACTGCACTGGTTATCCCGGAAAGTCCGCGCTGGCTTATTCTTAAAAGGAACGATCTGGAGGGTGCCCGGCAAACCCTGGAGATTATTGATCCCGATGAGGCGGAAAAGACTATTTCAGCCGTTTTAAACGCATCACAAACTAATAAATCGGCAGGTTTCGCCACTGTTTTCAGTAAAGCCTACCGCAAACCGCTTATCCTGGCTTTCCTTTTCGCATTTTTTAACCAGGTTTCGGGTATTAATGCCATCATTTATTATGCACCGAGAATTTTTGAGCTGGCGGGGCTTGGAAAAGAATCTGCCCTGCTTTCTTCCGCCGGCATCGGCCTGGTCAACCTGCTTTCTACTTTTATAGGGCTGGCACTGATTGACAAATACGGAAGAAAGACGCTGATGATTGCGGGTTCTGTGGGACTGATCGTTGCGCTGGCACTGGTTACCCGGGCGTTTTATATCCACCAGGCGGGCATGCTGGTGCCCATCTACCTGTTTATATTCATTGCCTTCTTTGCGTTTTCCCAGGGAGCGGTGATCTGGGTGTTTATAGCCGAGATTTTCCCCAACGAGGTTCGGGCCTACGGTCAGACTGTGGGCAGCTCTACCCACTGGATCATGGCGGCGCTGATATCCTTCTCTTTCCCTATGATCACGGAGATGTTCGGTGGTGCCGCTGCTTTCGGTTTCTTTACCGTCATGATGATCTGCCAGCTTATTTTTGCCTGGAAGTTTATGCCGGAAACCCGGGGGAGGGCATTGGAGGATATGGATAGGGTGATTATTTCGCATTAACCATATTAGTCACGGAGGTTTTTGAACCATACAGGCATAAAAGAATAAGTGAAAAGATAAAAGTGAAAAACTAAAAGTTGCGGAACATGCTTTCATTATAGACTAATGTACCGCAACTTTTAACTTTTCGTTTTTAGCTTTTCACTTATTTAACCACTTAGATACATAGGCACTCCAGATAAACGTAGAGAACTATGTATCTATGTGGTTAAAAGATCTCCGTGGTTAAAACCAAAAAAAGCCTGTCAACTTGCGCTGACAGGCTCATTAATAAATATCCGGCATCTACCTACTCTCCCAGGGTTGATCCTAGTACCATCGGCGGTGTGGGGCTTAACTACTCTGTTCGAAATGGTTAGAGGTGGACACCCATCCTATTGACACCGTGAATCTCTTCTTTGTAACATGACAATCGGAAAAACTGAGTCGT